>ERZ869925.308-NODE-308-length-37261-cov-7.458286_pt1 | contig 37261 bp, 56 predicted proteins | sample MGYA00579311_ERZ869925 | MGnify/ENA primary metagenome ERZ869925 (study PRJEB32216, sample SAMN09231817) | wastewater metagenome | place: USA: Maryland | collected 2016-07-30 | study: EMG produced TPA metagenomics assembly of the PRJNA472060 data set (Reclaimed...
TGACCCATGGGAGCGCTCCTTTTATCGGCCTAATGCCATGATCGTAAACACATCGCCCGAAACGCAGCCGGAGAAGAAGATTTTGCCGCCAGAAGCGACTGAACCGACTTCGGTGTTCTTTTTGATCTTAAATGCCGTAGTGGTGCAGGAAACAGGACTCATCTGAACATGGTCAAGATTCGAAAGACCAGTAAAGACAGAGCCGCTTGCCGCGTCAGCAACGACATCAATTTGCATGCAGCGTTGATCGCCGTGGACCGTTTTTTCCGTAAAAGTAGCTGTGTAAGCCATAGTTTCTCCTTTGTACTAGAATAACAGTTTAACCTGTTTTTCTTTTGATATTTCCATCTGAGGATTTTCGCACTGCTCCCGCATATGCTCGTGGTGCGAGAACATCTTTGCAACCTCGTTCAAAGACATTTGAATAATCTGCCGGATATTCCCACCCTCGTACGCTCCTAAGCAACCGCCTTCGGTAGCGTTAATGTAGATACCCGGGCAGCTAGTAGCGACGTAATCGAACCAGCTCTTAAAATTGTAATAGGACTGCCACGTGTAGCGCCGGTTCCCGAAGATATCAGGCACTTTAAACGCATGCCCGAGCGACGCGTCATACTTGGACGCCCAGCCGTGGAACTTCTTATCGTAGGAAAACGAGAAGTCCGCTCCGACAAAGATGATAGTAGGTGCGGCCATAATGGCTTTAGCGATATAGAACGCTGCGCCGAGCACGTTCCCGCCCGTAGAGACGTAGGTATTAAAGCGCTCCACCTCTTCGATTTTCTTCATTAACGGATCGCTGGGAATCGGGCAGTGAAACCAGTAGATATCCCCCTGCCATTTCGAAATCAGCGTGGGATTCGCTCCGATAAACGCGAGAAGCGTCCGATTGGCAGTAAGCGCCCAATACTCGTCCGGGGTGCGGGTTCCGCCTTCGGATACTTCTTCCACCGTTACCGGGCCGGAATCTAGGGTTACGTAGTAATCGACCTCTACCCCGTGATCCTCTAGGTAGTGGAAGTTATGAAGGCAGGAGATTACGGGCGCCTTCTTGGATACTTCGATCAGATCTAGAATATTCGTCTTTAAGCTTGGTCCAGAGCCTACTACAACGCAGCCCATCCCTTGCAGCTTCTCAAACAGTTTACCTATCCCGTTCGGGGTAAACGGTCCTTTTAAGGCGTGGTTCTCTTGAACAGCCTTAACCCAAACATCCTTCCAACTCTCTACCGTAATCTCGTCGTTTGACGCAGATTGTTTATGCAAGTCCTTCGGGGAGACTGGAGGGCCATCGATGATGGGAGCGAATTCTAGGTCAATGTCGATCGTCTTTAGCATCCTATATCCTATTTAAAAAACAGTAAGCCGCCCGCCAGGCAGTGGCGGGCGGCCCACCGAACGCAGCTTTTTACAGCAAGCAGTTAACGATTGCTTCGCCAGTGCCCGCAGACACGGTAGCGATAGCCGCTTTGCCGACTACATACGGAGCAACGATGCTGGTACCAGCAAGAGCAGCGGCGGCGAAAACGCCGTCGGCGCCTGCGGTAAGCAAGTCACCCGTAGTGCAGATCGAGTTAGCGTGCATTTTGATTTTCGTGTGACCGCGAGTCACAACCCAACCATAGGCACCAGTGGTGATCGTAGCGTGGTAGCAAACGCCTGCGAAGGCATCGACACCAGTTACGGACGACACGGTGACGGTGTAACCAGAGGTACCAGTCTGAACAACGCCGTTACCGACGGTGATCTGAGAGTTACCGCCGTTGTACACGTAGCAGTAGAACCGTCCGGCGAAATTAGCCCGAGTTCCTAGTTCAACACTAGGGACCAGGGTAACAGCCGATACGGATTCGAACAGGGCCGGATTTTCTGAATAAAAAGGCATGTTCTGTTCCTTTCCTTTATGCGTTTAGCGCGCTTGCGTAAGCGTGCATACGGTTATTAGAACTCGCGAACACGCCCATCCAGTAGATATGCGCGACTTTGATGTTCTGGTTAAGCGGCTTCGCAAAGGCTTCGAACCGGAAGTTCTCGTCTTTGTGAGGCAACCATTGCAGGTAATCTTCGTTGAGCATAGCGACCGAACCAGCCGGTGCCTTCGAGTCAACAATGAACGGGATGCCGTTGAACATCAAAGAGCGGAATCCGCCCTTCACAGTTTCAGCGTCCATGAACCGTTGTTGCGGCTGAAGCATCAGGTAGTAGCGATCGAAGTTGGCTTGGGGAACCAAGACAACCGTCGGATGATCGGCATCGATCGTGGCCGCGCCGTACAGCGATTGCAGTACAGAGAAGCTCATCGTGGTCGAAGTCGAGTCAACTTGAGCAGCCCACCACGAGTACGCAGACTGGGAAATCCCGCCGTACGTATTCGAAGTCGAGAGGAAGGTACGCAAGCCAAGGATGTCCTTAGCGTTGGAACCCGTACCCCAAGCGGCAGTAGCCATCAAGTCACGCAGCGATTTCTCGGCATTCTTTACCTTCGAGGTAACGAATTTCAAGATTGCAGCGTCGCCCGAGTTTTTCAACTCGTCGCGGCGGTTGATGACGATCGATTGGTAGTATTGCTTCCAATCGAACGAAGCCGCCGTGATGACGTCGTTATCGCTGTTGTTGAGGGTATCAGCACCAGAGTACGCGCCGCCTGCTCCGTTTTGAGCATATTCAAGAGGAACCTGCACCATCGTTCCGCCATCAATCGGAGTTTCTTTTTTCTTCATCCGACTGAGTAAGGGAATTTGCTTGAAGATGTTATCCACAAGCTTGGGCATGATCTTGACTTGAGTGATGGCACTAATTTGATCGTAAGAGAGAGCCATGTGTCAGACCTTTCGAGTTAGCCGAGCTCTTTTAAGCCTTCCATCATGAGATCCTCGTATCCACGATTAAGGTTCTTTGGCGTGCTCAGTCCATTGGGACGCTTAGAAGTTACAACACCAGCCTTGGTTTTTGACTGGATGTTTTGCTTCAAAGCTTCCTTAGATTTGAGCTCGTTTCTAGAAACTATATCGTTGAACAAGTAATCACGGGCGGCGGCTCGGAAATTGTTTATTCCATTTTTTTCCGCGTGGATCGTAATTCGATCCGCGAGGACGAGACCACTCCCATCAGCAGTAATCCAATCGAGATCGGGGTACTCCTTCTGGAAGCCTTGTATATGCTGCTCTAACTCTGCGTCCTCAGACTGGATGCGTTTCATGTCGGCTTCTTTCGTCTTTTCAGACAAAAAGCCATCAAGTTTCTGTTCCAGTTCGGTGATCTTAGACAGAGAAGCCCGCAGCGCGGGGGTCATCTCGGTGTCGCCATGGATGCCATCGGCATTGCCCGCTCCACCGGAAAGCTTGTACTGCTGAAAACTAGAAGTGACGTGCGACCACCACTCTGGATTTTCCTTCGCTACTCGGTCGATTTCCCCGTAGTAGCGCTCCATCTGAGTGCCGGACTCTTTTTGTTTCTCAAATTCTTGGCGCTCTACGTTCAGAGCACGCATGCGCTCGGAATAGTTCATTCCCATCTGCATCAGGGGAACTTGCTTATCCGGTGCGATAGCCAATTTCTGCCCGTTATGGACAATCTCGATCGGCTGAGACATTACGGCAGCGCGCTGCTCGGGAGTCAGGCTAGCTAACGCCTGCTGAACGCGCGAAACAATAGGATCGACCGGGGGAGCTCCGGCTTCGTTAGACTCTGGAGCAGTCTCGGACGGATCGATAACCTTATCGTGGTCTGGAGTCTCTAGCGGTTTTTCAGATTCCATGGGAATCCGCTCCTGGTTAGGAGTTCCGCCACTTAGTAAGTTATCAATTTCCGCGTCTGATGGCATAGCGCCCGTATCAGACATCGGAATTCCTTCTTCGATCTCCATCACATCTCCTATTTATTTTTGAATGAAATCTTACTGCATCGGGACGCCGCGCGCGCCGCCGATCGAGTCCACTTGCTGAGGCTCTTGCTCTTCCGCGCCGCCTTTACCGCCAACGCTTTGCATGATTTCTTGCAACAAGCCCTGGTAGCTCTCGCGCAGAGAAGCAATCTTTTGAACCAAGTCGTCCGAGACGCCTTCTTGCGGGAGGAGCTCTTCCATCTTCGAAAGAGCAGTGCTCACACCGGCAACCATCGACGTGAACGGGTTCTTCTCGTCCCCACCCATCTTGATGATTTCGTCTAAACCGTCGTCCATTCCGCCTTGCGCCGCGTTAGGTTGTTTCATATCCATTTTAATTATCCCCCAACCGCTTCCGGTTGTTCAGTAGGTTGGCCTTGCTGAGCATTTGCTGCGGCTGCCTGTTGTTGCCGTTGTTTCCACTTAGCGATTATCTGCTCTCGCTTAGGATACTCGATTGTATCCAAGAAATCTTCCGCATCAAGTACACCCTTATCAAACAGGCGTTCCGCTTGCGAATCTCGTTTAGCCTTCATGAACGGGAGAGCTGTACCAGTCGAGATACGGATATCCAATTCCGACTTAAGAGGAACCTTCTTAGGAGTTCCGAAAGTCCCGCCGCCCATTTCGTTAGGCATGTACTCGGAGTAAGTCGCTACCTTGTTCCCTTGGTTCGGGTTAGGCGTTCCGTCTGGAAGCGTTTCGTTCTCGTCCTTCTCGACCATAAACTTAAAGTACTTTGGCGCGGCGTCCGTCTGATTCGTAAGCCGAACTATCCGGGGAAGGCTGTAGTACTGAAGGATTCGAGAGCACATGAGGAACCCGATCTGAGACAGGAACGCATCTAGGTTACGAGCCTTAGCCCGGAGACGGGTTTGCGATGCTTCGGTAAGCTGAGAGATAGCCTCCCCGGAAAGATTCGCCTTAGTCAGAGCGCCTTGGCTGATTTCGTTCTGCCCGCTGATCTTGGACGCCACATCGCCCATGAAGTACTGCATCGTGTTAATCAGATAAGCTGGAGGGCTGATTCCCGGCTCTTGGCGGGCTTCCCCGCCTTTCTTCTTAACGATAATCATCCCGGGTTCGTTGGTGATGTTATCTACATCGACCTGCGCTTCGGAATCGATTACCCAGTGCGGATTACCGGTAATGATCATGTAATCCATGAAGTAGGAAATCAGCTTGTTCGTAATGTCCTGCGGGGATTTAAGCGGCCCGATTTCACCTTCTCCCCAGAATGAACGGGGGATGATGTCGTTTACCAGGCGAGCGTAGGGGTATTTCCCGTCGTCGTATTCGAGTTCGTCGTCTTCCAGGAGTAAACCGCAGGCGGTAACTATCTTCCGACCGTTGGGGTATTTCTTAACGTGTTTTTCGACCTCAGTTACCACCCCGGTTTGCGGATCTGTGGACTTCTCGCAGGATGTCACCACGTCGTCGGACATAACGTAGACGGTAAGCTTAAGCGCTAAGTCTGGATTGGCGTTGTTACCCGCCTTGCTCTCAGACTGCATCATCCGGTTATCGACAGGGGACTTGAACGCAAACTCTTGCGCGTCATCGTTGTAAGAAGTGAACGAGATAGCCTCAGATAAATCGGGCTTAATCTTCTCCTTCTTATCCGGGTACTCTTCGCGCAATTCCTGTACGTCTACCGGCTCGGCAACGCAGAAGGTCTTACCGCGGCGGTCATTAGTGTCTCGGCAGGACGGATCGGGAAAGATATGCGCCGGATCCGTCGTCTCGAAGGTGTAATCCCCGATACCCTTATCTAGTTCGGGAACCCATGGAACGTGTCCAATGCCGGTGCCCATTACGGCAGCGTCAATCAGGCACTCGGCAACAATCATGTTGTAGGTATCCTTGTCCCACTTGGACGAGATGACCTGATTCATGATTTCGGAGAATTCAAAATCGCTTGGATCTTCGGGAGTCGTCTGCACTTGCGGCTGTGGATCGGTAAGAATCGGAATCATGTTCCGAATGCTAGCCGTGGTGATGTTAACCACCTCGCTATGGCGGTAACTAGGGCGCTTCTGACGCCATTGCTCCCCGCGGAAGTACTTAAAATAGGTGTTCCAGTCTTTATCGTACTTAGCTCGGGCGCGTTTATTCTTAGTGAAAATCTTCTCAGCTAAGCGGACAGCCTCTTTCTCCTCCTGAGACATCTCGACTTCTTTAGTCGGATCGGAGGGAGTAGCTGAATGCTCGGGTAAAATGGATTGATCAGACGTCATTTTTCATCCTTAGATTTAGTTAGGCTGATGGCGGCAGCGATCCCGGCTAAAATATTGCCTGATTTTTTTTTGGCTGGATCAAACTTGGCGTTAACCGAGCGGATTTGGTTCGGCTCAAAAGCAATGGCAACATCCGATTTCGGAGCGTTTGGGCCGCTATCTCGCCACAACGAATCATGGGCGTTTTTAAAAATTACTCCGTCATGGCCGGCGGCTTTTGCCGCCCGAGCTTTAGCCGCAGCCAGATCATCTAATTGACCGCCGCCAATATCAATTATTGCTGGGTTCTTCATCTTTAAATGGGCCGGAATGATGTTCCCATTCTCGCCAAAAACTTTTTTTGACTGCGCAGACTCTAGCTTGGCTGTTTTTAAGTTTTGTTTTTTTAAGTCCCCTAAAAGAGACTCTCTGAGTTCGCTGCCTTTTGGAGCGGCCATGGCTTTATCGAGAATGTCGTTCGCTTTGATTCGAGAGCTAGCGAGACTCTTTGTGTCTGAGATATTCGCATAGTCAGCAGCAACATCTGGACTGCTGGAAAAATGAAATCCAAGCTCCTTCGTTGGGCCGGTAGTTTTTCCGCCGAGCAGACCCGGATCAAACTCTTTTATGTTGCCGGAGGTACCGTGGTACCAGGTTTTGCCCGTGTCAAATCCCATCTCTTTGGCTCGCGCCAACCGCGCCGGCTCACTCATATCTAGTTTGCCAACCCGCCCGGCTTCGCCAAGTTCAATCAACCTCCGACCGATAGCGCCCGCGCCTTTAGCCACTACGGGAGCGGCTTTTGCTAGCAAAGGTCCGGCCATCTCCATCGTTCCAGCTTCAGCAAGATTAGACGCAACCCGGATTGCCTGGTCTTTGGGAGTGTTAGGCGGGAGTTCCTCACCGAACAAATAATGCTTACCAAGATCTGATAACTCTTTGCCGCCAGCGTATCCAAGAGCTGCGCCGCCCGCAGTTCCCGCAGGACCTAAACCAGTTCCAGCAAGTCCGCCTGCTATAGCGCCAGCGACAGGAGAGCCAAGCTCCATGGCTATCGCAGCAAGCTCTTTTGCTTTACGAGTTATAGCGGAACTGTCAGCCACTTACGCGCCCTTCCAAACGTCGTCGTAGTTACTCTCTTCGACGTTGCAGTGCTTAGAAATATCTTCGTTCCCAACCTCAATCATACCGCGTTCCTTAGCGATTTGCTTCGCTTCGGTGTCGCTTACTACCTTACCTAGGGCGTGATTAAAGTAGCGGTCCTGCACGGATGTTCCTGCGAACCAAACCCTGCGAGGGAATGGGACGCGGGTAGCCGCTGACTGACACTTAGGACAGTTTGCCGGATCGGCGTATTCGGATACAGGACGAATTTCGTCAAACCGAAGTTTGCATTGATTGCAGCAAAACTCGTAAATCATTGGTCCTCATTAGGGTTACGCAGACTATCTTGACGACGCTTTAGGGCGCTCTGTTCCCGCATACGGCGCAGAGTTTCTTTCTCGTCGTCAGTTAAGCTGTTAATCGCCTCGCGGAATGATAACTCAACGGCTTTATCGTCAGGCTTATTTATCGCTTTAACCCAGGAATCGCCCATCAGAGAACCCTTTCGCGGCTACGTTTCTTTAGCTGTTCCATTCTAGCAGCGCGGTCCGGGGATGCCGAGTCCCGCTGCGAAGGAAGTACGGGCGTAATGGAACCACCTACTCCATAGTCCTGCAATATCCCCATGGTGACATAACGGTCTGCGTCGATTCCATGATTGTACGCGTCGACTGGCTTTTGTTCTTTATGATCCTGATCGAAAGTATATTCCTTCGGTTCCGGGTAATGATACATCTCGTATTCATCCTTACCGTTGGGGTTCATATCTTCGAACATATGCCACTTGCCGAGCCGAATGAGCTCCGTCTGCTTATCTATCCCCAGCTGGATATCGTTATTCCCCGGGTATATCGGAAGCCCTTTGTTAGAAAGTTCCTCAATGTACTCCGGTCTAGAAGGATCGGCCCAAAGGCGTTCAAAATGATAAATAGCGTTGCGAGATAGAACCACGTTGAACATATCCGACGCGATCATCCCGGTCTTATAGTACTCGTCCACCCGGTAGTGGTGCCCGTCCGGAGTTACCGCCCTAACCACTAGAACAAACGGATCCGTGTGTCCCCAATCTAAGCCGGCAAAGTACTTAGTTCCCATCGGCAAGGGCTGAGACCTAACCAGCGGGAGCTCGGGGAATACTAAGCCCTGCATCTTGCCGAACTGGCCGGCGTACTTCATCGCAAAGCGGCGTGGATCGAGTAAGCGCTTCTGTCTTTCGAACTCCTCTACCGGGAAGTAGGGGGAATCAACGCTGCGCAACTGTACCAGGAGCGTATCTTCCCGCTTACCCTTTAAAGTCTCATCCGCCATAGCAGCGAGCCAGTTCATGGCGTACGGGGTAGTGGTGACTAGGATTTTCCCCTGAAGCCTAGCGACACGGCCCATGCAGTTTTCATAGAAGTAGTTAGCGACCATTCCACCCTCGTCTAGCCAAACGAAGATGCAGTTAGATATCCCTTCCATGGATTCCGGGCGGGTTCCGGTTCGGAAGTAGACCGTGGTTCCCCAATGGTACTTAAAGAAGTGCTCGGACCTATTGTGAACACCGTATTGCATGTTCATGGCTAGGAACTTTGGAAGAGTCGCCTGCTGGAGGATCTTGTAAGTAGGGGCAGCGATAATTAGGGTTTCTTCTGGCTTGGCGTGGAACGCAGTGCGCGTCGACACAGCGGCACCTACGGTAGTCTTCCCTGACTGAACTCCACCACAGAATAAAAGGTTCCTTATCTGCGCCCTGGTCTCGCGCCATATGATGTCCTGCTTAGGGTGTAGTTTTAGATTCAATTCCCCAACGCGTCGCTGATACGACTAGCCAAAGAATCAGTATTTTGAAACTTTGTAGCGAATTCAATCGGGCTTAGCGCCTCCTTTAACAACGAGCGCAAGGCTTGATTTTCTCTTACCCCCGCTTCAATAAGACGACAGTTCTCTTGGAATGATTCTCGCTGCTTATCGATAGTCCGGCGATCTGTTCCCAGCGCACCATTGAGATTTGCGACTTCCACCCACAAGCGCCTGACATCGGCAATTAGCTCAAAACACATAGAACGAAGTAGCGCTTCATTGTTCAACGGTGCATTGCTGCCTGCAAAAGCACGCGCCTCAATTTCTCTCAAGCGTTCAACCGTCATTTTTTGCCCCTCAAAACAAAAGCCATAGTGAATCGCCCAATGCCCTTACCAGGAGAACCATCCTCATCTGCGCCCTGGTCTCGCGCCATATGATGTCCTGCTTAGGGTGTAGTTTCAGGTTCATGGACGCCCATAAGCCTCATGAACGCTTCCCGCGCTTGGGCCGGAACCACCGCGTTGCCGCATCCCCTAAGACGGTCCATCCTATGGGGTAACCCATCAGCCATTCGAACATCTCGGGCTTTAGCTGTAGTCCAAACGCTAACTTCTGGAGGCGGCGGCACGATCCCCATTTTTTCATTGAGGGGCAAAGCTGATTCGCTGTGGCCGTTGGACGTGGCAAGGGCCCAATATCTTCTCCCAATAAATGGAGCGCCCACGGCGGCAGCCTCTGTGCCCAATACGTCTGTTTTGTACCCAAACTTTTCACAGTGGCTTGCGATAATTTCGACTGCCCTACGTTGTGTGTTTTCTGCAAAGACAAACTTAGGGTGGACTTCTTCAATAAGTCGCTGAAAGTGCCTAACGATAAAGTCCGGTTTGTTTCTAGCTCGAGCCGCGCTTGAGTAAGGCTGACAAGGGAATCCGCCGTAAATGATATCGATTGGCTCGGGTCCGATGACATCTTTGGACAGGGTACTAACGTCATCCCAAATAGGAGCGTTGGGGAGTGATCCATCGTACATACGGGACAGTAAACAGGCTTGAGCCCATCGGTCGTTTTCACAATAAGCGATTGGCCTAACCCAAGGTCTGAGTGCGAGGGTGATTCCGCCGATTCCGCTAAATAAATCCAAGCCATTAAGCATTCGCCTGCGCCGTTTTTTCCCATACTGGATCACCAGGACGAAGATCTCGCAGAGCAATAGCTCCACTGAAGTGACTGGCCATCTCCGGCCCTCTGGCTTCCAGGTCTACGATGATAGAACGGTATACCCCGTAGTTTACATCTAGCTTCAGGGCGTCACCCTTCTTGATATCCTGCGTTACCTTCAAACGACGCCTTCCACGTGAAACAATATCCTGCTCCGATGGGCGAGAGCATTTGGGGGAATTATCGTAAAGCATGATAGCTGCTGTAGTTAGGTTGCGAATGTAAGAAGAGAGCTCCCTAACCCCAATCGAGTGCTTAGCGTCCGGGGTATTAACCGGGTAATCGTAAGACCGGAAATGCTTCTCGAATACCTTAGCTCCGAAGCCCATGGAGCAAAGCGCTACTAGGTCGTTATCCGTATGATCCGAGATGCCGATATAGGGGAGCACGGTATCGAAGTCGAACATACCAACTTCGTTCGAATCCCGTTCCTTAGTAGGGCGCTTAATCACCGTGCGAAGTACGTGCGGCTTGTAATCCAATTCATTGGCTGGGTAGGCGGCGACGCATTCTAGGAATCCGAAATCCGCTTCTTTATTACGGCTTAGGATGTTCTCCACAACCGCCGCTACTTCCAACTCATGGGCAGCGCCGTTAGATACTAGGAACGGCTTCTTAGTTGCCATTACCGAAGCCAGAATTCCCTCGTGTTTCATCTCGCAGGACGCAATCTTATGGATGTTCACAAACGGATCGACGACTCCATACCCGTTCGGCGAGAACGCAGTGCACATGAACTCTATATTGTTCTGGGAAGCGTAAGACGCTAGCTCGGGAAGCCAAGCCTGTGGCAGTTCCCAGCGGTTCATGCCAGCCATGCCGTACAGTTCCCGGTCCTGGTACATTTGAAACTTAACTGCCTGCGCTCCGCATTTCGAAGCGTCGTAGATATGCCGGCGAGCCATCTCCAGGTTTACCCGGGCGTCGTCCGAGACCTTCCAGTTACTACCTACTTCGGCGATTACCCATGGCCCTGTGCTGGACTCTAAAGACTTGTTCATTTCGTCACTTCCGGTTTACCGCTAGCACCCCTGCTAACGCCTAGCGTTGTAGTATCCCCGTCCGAAGTCTCTACTACGAAGGGTTTAATCTCGGCCACTATCTGGTGATCATGCCGGTCTCTCCACCCGTGCCGGTTTTTCATCGAGAAAATCCAAATGGTAGGATTGAAGTTCCGCATAGAGAGGATCTGCCCGGTCTTTAGCTTCACGTCGTTGCCTAGCATGGCAGCCTTACCGATCTGCTCCCACCAGAGAAGGCTTCTATCCTCCCCTAGCTTTTTGGCGTCGGAAAACTGGGGATGGCGCTTCTCCCACTCATATAGCGTGTCTCGGCTAACATCGATGGTTGCGGCGAAACTCTCGTAAGACAGCCCGTCAGCCATGTGGGCGATCAACGCTGCGCAATAAGCTTTACGGTATTTAGTTGGGCGACCGCCCGGGTGCTTAGCCATTCCTATCTCCTATGGTTACTCGGATCAGGATACCAGATTGGCCTTGATCTCTGACCATGCGATCCCGTCCTCGCGGTGCGGATCCAGGCCGGTGAACTTGGCCCATCGGTCTAGGATTACGCCGCAGTAGACGGGATCGATCTCCATACCGAAGCATTTGCGGTTCGTTTTCTCGCAGGCGATGAGGGTGGAGCCGGAGCCGAGAAAACCATCCCATACGATATCCCCCGGCTTAGAGGAGTGTTTGATAGCGTGTTCCGGGACTTCTACTGGTTTCTGGGTGGGATGTAGATCGTTTTTTTGGTTCTTATTAAATTTCCAGCTAGCCGGTGCATGCCCTGAATCTGGAAAATTGAAAGTATGCTTTCCATAAGTGGAGTAGCAGACCAGCTCGTGATCCCATGTCCAGTGTCGCTTCATGAGGCTTGGCATTGGGTTCGGCTTCACCCAGACGCAGTAGCCGCCTTGATTGGCCCCTGCCTGCCAGTCAAAAATCTTTCCCGCTAGGTGGTGGGAGGTACAAATATAGACCGTGCTGTTTTCTGCTTTTACCGCGTCAATGGAAGCAAGGGTCGCCTCAATATCGAAGGATTTATCCCACTTCGCTTCTTTCAGCTTTCGCATCGACTGTCTCACAGTCGATGCGATTAGCGCATCCTCAGATCCGTGATTATAGGGCGGATCAGTAAACACCATATCCGCCTTCTCGCCGTTCATAAGTTTGGATACAGCTTGTACATCAGTAGAATCCCCGCACAAAAGGCGGTGATCACCGAGAACAAATAAATCTCCAGGTCGTACATAAGACTCCTTGGCTGGATCTGGAACCTCATCCGGATCGCCTTCCCCCTCTTTATCGGCCATTTCGAGCTCAAAATCGCGTATTGCGAGCCGATCTATGTCTAGAGTCATTCCATCTAGGCTAGAAAGATCCAAATTGATGCCGGCTAGGTCGAGGACAGACCAGGCTTGAATCGCATTATCGGCAATCCCGAAGGCGTACTCCTGATCCTCATTGTCCCATGGTTGGAAATCGACTGGGAACGCGGTCATTCCGGCACGCTCGGCAGCTTGGAATCTTCCATCCCCCGCCTTAACTATGCCACTCAGAGTCGAGACGATGATTGGATGCCGGATGCCCTGGAACTTATACTGCTCGACCAGTTCGTCTACCTGATCCAAAGGGTGTGAGTTCCGGTTCTTAGGATCTAAGTGCTCCCTTAGGAAATCCATCGGGACCATGGCGCGGTGTGCGCAATGGATCAAGAATCCGTCCTGAATAATAGGTGGTCCCAATTCTGGAATTACAAAGGCGCTCTTAAACTTGAGTGGCTTTGTGGTCATTTCTTATTTCTCCTAAAGAACGCCTGGACCAGAGCCAGGGTAAATATTGCGAACAGCGCGCCGCTACCGGCTATTAGGTATCGCTCGGTAAGATTCATGACGCAGCCCTCTGGCCACATATTAAAGAACAGATGCCCGCATGTGCAGCCGAACGCGAAGGATACGAACGGGGATCGGAACGCAGTAGTAATTAGGAACTGGGAGACGCTTCCCCCGGTACCCCGAAAGAGAACTAGTCCTAGGTCTACGATGGCTAGAGCGAGGATTCCTATATAGGTAACTAGTCCTGCAATGGTCATCGTAAGGGTAATCACTTAGTTCCCCAACGGCGCTTAGTTCCCATATCGAGGTGCAACCGATTGGGGTAGTAGCCTATTCCGTGATCCTCAAATAACTCTTCGGCTATCTCTACAAACTGAGGGAACTCGGAGTCACGGAGTGGTTTTATATCTACCGCCATCCCGTAGGCGTGGAAGCTATGCGGCTTCCCCCCTTCGGAAGCGTTCCTAGGTCCACAACGAAAGCCGGAGGTAATGAACAGCGGTTCGCCGAGATTTCCCCTTATTACGACTAGGCGGGCTAATAGGTCCAACGAGATCAACGTTACGGTACAGAGCGGATCTTCGCATTGGCAGTCGAACTCCCCAGACCAGAAGCCTTGCGAGACTTTTTCGGTTTGGCCTTTTAAGTACTGCTGAATCAAGTGTACTCCAGCGCATTGTCTAACTCGGCGTTGCGTTCAATCCGAGCGGCTTCCATACGCAGTGCTTCACGGTCTGCCATTTGCTTATCTCCGGCTACGTGAACCGGGAGAAGGGGTTCAGCCTGTGCCTTCCGAATGGGATTCAGCTTTTGTAGCAGCCCCTTGCCACTGCTTGTAATGCTCTTCTCGGACGTCAAGCCCAGCGTAATTAGTGTTTGAAGGATTAACAGGTTCATTATCAGGAGTCCTACGTTTGTAACCAGGACCACTGCATTGCTCGCCGTTGCCATATCTACGACTAAATCGTTCATTGAATTCCCCCCGAGTCATCGCCCAGATCATCGAATCGATAAACTTACCTTCTCTAAAGTAAGCCTGCTTGTAGGTACCTTCTAGACGCATGCCGGTTTTTTCGAATAAGCGCTGCGCTGGATTCCCCTCGAAACTCTCGCCGTAGATACGGTTTAAATTCTGATCATCGAACGCGTGCTGAAGGAGTAAGTACAACGCGTGTGCGCCGTATCCTTCCCCCTGATGGTCCGGACCGATATAGAGGCTAAACTCTGCTTTTTGATTTACTCGGTCTATCGACGTAAGCCCGCAGACGCCTACTAGAGTGCCATCTAGCGCCTTTACCCCGAACATCTTAATGCTCTGGTTCGTGTGCAGCGTCTTTAGCCAGTTTTCCTGCTCTATCTCCGAAATGACGGAGTACTGCCGGCACCAGCGACGAATCTCGATATTGTTTCGCCAGAGACGAACCGAGGGAGGGATGTCAGCGGTTAGGCCGACGATGAGTCCCATCTCTTTATTTACAATCACGGATTTTTCCCAAGATTTCCAAATACGTATTATAGGAATCGACCGGTCCAGCCATGGTTAATAGCTGCGTCTTCGGTTCGCCTTCCGGTGCGTCTACTAGTTCCAGTACGCCAATGATTTTATCTACTACGTAAGACGCGGTTAACTTACGAGTGACTGCGGTCTCCAGCTTAGGATTACGAATAACTACACGGATGCTTAGTTCGATTGTTTTCATTTTTCCGCCTTCAGTGCTGCCTTTAGTTCGGTAATTTTATCGACCACTTCGATCAGAGAGCTCAGATTCATTTCTGCCCGCACATCGATGCCTAGGTGGTCTTTAACAAAGGTCATGTAAGCGGTTCTCGCTAGCTGAACTTTCTTCTCTAGTTCGTAAATTTCTTCTGACTGCTTTAGCAGTTCTTCCCTTAGTTCAACGAAGTTCATTCTCTCACCTTCTGTGCATACGGCTTCACTGGCATCAATCCTTCCAGCGAGACCTCTTTGTTCTTAATCCGATTCGTGACCACTTTGCAGATGCTAAGTACATCCTCGTCGTGCTTGTGGTGCTCTGTTCCATAAAAAAAGGATGGGCCGAATAGGATACCGGCTTTAACGCATTCCTGCATGAAGAGTGCTTTAAAGAGCTCCGGCCCTTCTATCGTTCCGCGAGTTCCGTATCCCTTAATCGAGACCACGCCCTCGCAGGTCTTATTGAACCGCTCGCAGAACTTCGCAGCCTGAAGCTGTAGGTTCTCCATTACTCCGGGTTCGCGGGTAAGTGCTAGCACCGCGTCGGCAGCAGCTAGAGCAACGCAATCCCCGGCAAAGGTAGACGAAACGAAAAATTCGGCACTCATTACGTCGCGGCGTCCGCCTACCAGGGCGAGAGGGTATCCCCCTCCGATAGCCTTACCCATGATGGTTAGGTCTGGATCGATTCCCGTAGCGCTAGACACCGAAAGTTTCGGGTACCGCAGGCAGGTTATGGTCTCATCAAAAATTAGAAGCGTACCGTTCTGGGCGCAAAGGTCTTTAAGGCGGCGTAGGTATTCTAGGCGCGCAATCGAGTCGTCTACGATTACGGGTTCCACGATGATGGCCGCAACCTCGTCCCACTTAATATTCTCGTGCACCTTTTGAATCAGATGCACGTCCCGAACTCCGTTAGCTGGGGGAGTAAGGCTTGTGAACATATCGTGCCAGCCGTGGTAGCCGTCCGAGAGGATAATGGACTTGCCGGTAAACGAACGAGCGATGCGGATAGCTGCGGAACAAGCCTCTGAAGCGGTCTTTAAGAACCGCATCTTCTGCATGAAGTGGAATCGGTCTCTGAACTGTTCTGCTACCCAGACTTCTAAGGTAGTTCCGAGAGAAAAGATGGTCCCATTTCGGTCCAGCTGGTTCATAACCGACTTGGTTATTTTTTGATTCCGGTACCCGAAGAGTTGAGAGCCTAGGCCGCAGATGTAATCAACGTATTGATTGCCGTCTACGTCCCACACCAGAGCGCCCAACCCGGACGCTATGTGTGTAGGGTAGACGCCTTGGACAAAGCAGGCCGGGCGTTTTGAGTTCGTAAGAGCTCCGCCCGCGATCACGTCATCGGAGCGTTTCTGCCACAACCTGCTTTGAACCAAAGTCCGACTGATCATGATATCGAGTCTCCGTTAGCCGTAGCTTGTCTACTCTTAGACCGCAGGGAGTCGAATTCACCCGCGGCACGATCAAAATCTTCTTTCGTATCTATCGAAGTCTTTCGGTCACTATCATCGACGTCGTTTAGAACGTGGCAGAACCGCATGTGACGGGGTACCGCGCCACGCATCTGGAGCAGCGAGGTTACATGCTCCCGGGCGTCGTTCGCCTTTGCATGCTCGTTTAGCCAGTCCATTAGGCGGGACGAGATGACTTCCACGTCCATCCCCTCACGAAAGGTTCGGATTAACACGTTCGAAACGTAATCATGCCCACCGAAGAGAGCCGCCTTAACGCAGCGAGAGACTAGATAGGGCGCCGTAAAGACACAATCCCCGGTGATTCGAACTACGTAATCGGCGTTTTCAGATCGCTTGGCGTGGTAATAGCGGGACAATACGTCCCATTCCGGTGTGTCTGGGAAATCAAACACGCGGTACTTATCCCCGTACTTATCGCCCAACTTATCGCCGCCCGGTATCAGCATCGCCGTATTAACCGTGGTGCTGTAGCGATTGAAGTTCCGGTTTAGATAGTCCGATGCCTTGATGCAGTTATCCATCACGTGCTCTATCAAGGCTTTGCCGGCTAGCTGCAGGTTCGCCTTGTTAGGTAGCCGCGTACTATTGGTTCGGGCTTGGACTCCTATTAGAACGCTGCGAGCTCTCATAACTCCCGCATCGCTTCTGCTACGAGGGTTTCGAGGTCTTCCAAACTCATTTGCGCGTCTGCGTCATCGGAGTAAACGGCTTGCTTAGTTACCGACTCGGAAGTGTTCATTAGGCACTCGTGAATCTTCTCCCCGGGCCGAATACCCACTTCGTCGATTTCGAAAGTATCTATGTCTAGTAAGTCTGCGACCGATTTAATGACCGAAAGGACGGGCGCGGCCTGGAGTTGTGGGATCTTTAGTCCGCCTGATTCCTCTAGCGCCGAAGAGATAACGAAACTTGCGGCCCGGTCTACGGTGGTCCAGAAACGAGTCATATCTACGTCCGTCACGTCTACGTAGGGCTCTTTAGACCGCAGGGAGCGCACGAACATGGGCAGAGCGGATCCGCGAGAACCTAATACGTTTCCGTACCGGCAAACTACGTTATTGGGGTTCCGAAGTACTAGCTTCTCGGCAAGCATCTTAGACGCGCCGTATACGTTAATCGGGTACACGGCTTTATCGGTCGAACTAAATACCACGCGCTCTATACCGTGCAGGCGTTGGGCGTGCAGGATGTTCATGGTCCCAATTAGGTTCGTAGCAATCGATTCTTCTGGGTTTAGCTCCAGGACATCGACCATCTTATTGGCTGCAAAGTGCATGATTAAGTCCACGTCCCGGGTAGCCTCTATCACACGATCGCGGTCTCTTACGTCTCCTAGGTAGAGAGTTAAGAGCGGTGCCTTCTCCAATGCGGCTTGTTTTTGCTCATCCCGCGAGTAGCCTACGATTTCGATACCGCGCGCCATAAGCATGCGGCTAACCGTTTTCCCAAGCGTGCCTGTTATTCCCGAGATAAAGATTTTCAAGAGCGAATCCCCCGAATCATTACGGCATCTGGATCGATGCGAACCATGCCGCAGCCTGTTTCAGCCATATCGCTGATAAATTCCTGTAGGGAGATAGACGGGGACTCTAGTTTTTTCTTCCGGGCGGCGATCTTGGCATCGAGATCTGAAATGGTCTCAATACGGGTAGCGGTGATATCAACGGCGGCTAGACGCAGCGCCATGGCTCTTAGGGAGGTTTTATCTGAGTTGATTCGAACGAGTACGTAGAGGGTAAGAAGCGTGTTTAAAGAAACTAGTCCCAGAACAATTCCCAAACCCATAAACCCCTATTCCTATATTGAACAATGAAACGGTACAGACCGGAGTAATTCTTTGCAAGCGTGAGAATGACCGGATCAAGGTTAATGATCCGGCCATCCCGCAGCATCAATACGCGCGGCACCCTGCCGCTTGGAATTATTCTATCCCTATTTCTTAAACAACCGGCTACCGAAAATACCGGCTAGCAGTCCACCCAATCCGATGAGTGCGAATAGCAACCATTTCGGGAAGGTGAACGGAACCGGGACCGGAGTAGGCGGAACCGGAGGCTTCGGAGTAGGCATCGGGATGCCCGTTTCCAAGATAACCGCTTCTTCAGTGACGTTATTGCAAAGGCGGCCATTGGAATTGGTTAGCTTAGTCCACATGTAGCCTTGCTCTCCCCACATTCCCCAAGAATTGGGTACGAGGATTTCAACTTGTCCGGCAGGTGCGTTGCCTTTCTCGTCGAACTTGCAATATTGCTTACCGTCGATCGTTTCTACCGCGGTACCGATGCACCGATAGCCGTAGAGAAGGATCTCGTGGTTCGTCTGCGCGTTAGTAGAACAGTAATTGTAAACTCCTGATTTATAACTCATCCAAGCATTGTCTGCTCCGACGGTAATCGAGATCGGATAGCCCTTATTTAGAGCCGTGAACATCGACTTAGGCGAGTTATCGATCACCTTCGTATCTTGAATCTGTCCGTACCGAACGCCCTGAACCTGAGGGCAGCTGGACGAACTAGACGCCTTGTAGGGGAACGCGGCTTCATCATGCAGGCCGCCTAATTGCTTTAGGTATTTACCGACATTCATCGCCCACTCACCGTTGCAACGTCCGCCCTGAGTGCAGGACATTAGTTCTTGGCGAGAAAGGAACTTAGGGATGTTCGGCACGTTGCGAAGGCGCAAGCTATCGCAGAAGTTACGAGCAATAGAATTGTAAACGCAGGAACCGCAGTTCCCCTGGTCGTATACGCCGCAGCCTTCGGTGTAGCTGGTGTTAGCGAGCAGGCTTCGGATATCGAACGAGGCAGGAACGCGATCTTCGGCCCTCAAAAAGGACTTATCCTTCTTAACGCGTGCCTTACCGCCCAAAGGTTTAATCAAGCCCTTAGCGTACTTAAAGCCTTCAGGGCTCATTTCGAATGTGAGTTCGATTCCCTGAGACTTTGCCGAGTTCTTTACTTCATCAATTCGCTTGTCCGCGAATGCGCTGGTAGCCAGCATCAACGCAATCAGTGCGTAGTGTTTCATTTGGATTCCCCTTTTTTAAATAAATTGAAAAATGGCGCTAGAAAGGCCATCGCTTTTTGTACCCATAGCCATGCTGCGAAGGCAGCGTCGACAATCTTACGGAATAAATCGTTCACGTACTCTCCCCACGAATCCCATGTTTAGAAGCTGCATTCTGGTCTCTACGTTATTCAGATCGTATTGCTCTAGCCGGGCTTCCGTCCTGGTGCAGACTCCCAGAAATTTCTTAGTACACTCGAACCACTGATATTCTAGTCCCGCTATAGAAGGACTGATTCGCAACGTGCGCTGGTCTAATGCAGGCGGTAGCTCTCTCATCGAACTACAGGCGAATACGAAGGGAAGAAAACCAATCATCAATATTTTAGTCTTCATTATGCCCCGCATATCCGTCTAACTCATGCTGCATTTGTTCTTTGGCTACGGCGGAATTAAACGCTATGGCCAGGTTCTTTAGTTCAAACATTATATTGTCCAACACTGCATCGGACCGTTGTTCTATCGGCTTGTTCCACTCGGCGTAATACGCCGCCTGGAGTTCGATCTTCTTATCTATGTACTTCGTTTTTTCCTTCGACAGCCAAAGTTTAAGTGCCGTGTCTAGGAGTGACAGAATCAGAATGAACACTTAATACCCCTTGCTTCGAGTATAGTTTCACTCGAACCCATTCAAAAACTACGCCTCTAATAAGTTCAAACGCGATTATTTCGTCAAGGTGCTCCCTGACAAAGACTCGCACGCACGGAACAAACAAAGACGTGGTACGCAGGATAACCAGCGTCCACATAATCTTGTTTGTGGCGAGGTTAGATGCTGAGGGCATCCAATATATCCGCGACGCCCAACGCGACTGTTACCAACGCTGCCTTGCGGTCTTTCAACTCTTCGGGGATCTGGTCCACTCCGGCAACCGCGTTAATCAGAGCGGGCAAAGCTTCGGCGCCGATTTCCATTACGGTCTTACCGGCTTTGATGTCTTTTAAGATAACGACCATGGCGGCGATTACGTCCGCAGTTTCTTTACCGACTTGTACGTTTTTCTCTACGAGCATTTTGATTTCCCCTATGTATTTGAAAACGGCCTAATAGTACCCGAGCAATTGGCTTGGTTCGGTGCGTTATCTTGCTCTTCCGTGATGATCTGATACCGCGTGTAGGATTTCCTTAACGTCGCGTTGGACGACGCCCATGGCCTCTTTGAGAGGGCCGATTACTGCGTCAAAATGCTTCATCGTGACGTAGTGTTTAGCCTCCTGCTTAGCACTCTCTATGTCGTTTTCGAGTCGCCGGACTTTTTCTTTCATAATTCCGTGACCTATTCCTGCCACTAGCGTCGACGACACCAGTGAACTGATTATTCCTATGACCGCTGCGGCTTCGCCGTCTATCTGCATAAAAATCCTCTTAAAAAAAGTAGTAAAGTGCCGACGAAATGGCTGCCAAAGCTGCGCCTGCGGCTATTGCTTGCTTCCAGCTTAACCGGGAATATTTTAATTTTACAGATTTCTTGGGATCAACGCGATCATCGTTACGTTTTTTCTGCTCCACGTCGAAATCCTTCTTAACCCTGACGATGCGGTCCATTTCTCGCTTGTTCTTCTTCTGAATTTCTTTAGACGCTACTACCTTCTGGTTCTGGTCCGTCATCGTGAATTCGGTATCGCTCGTGTACTCGACTAGGTAAGACTTCCCCTCGTAGATAACCCCTAAAATCTTCTGTCCCATGAGAAATCCCCCTTACTGAATAATGCTCGGATAGTAGTACTGCCCAAATGCCTTAAAAAGCGCCCTTTCAGCCGTGCTGATTACGCTACCGAATAGCCAGAGCTCCATTATGTAGGAATCCGTCGCTGGGAAGTCTGGAATTCCGGTGTTCCCATACGAGTTGATATAGTTATTGTTGTTCGAGTTCGAGTTACCGCCCGCTTTGGCAGTTACCGTCTTATCAACATCGTTGATTGCCGCGGTATAGGACGAGGCGCTGGTAGCAGATACGCCGTCGTAGTTAAGAATAAGGGCCGAATCGGTGGTAACGAGCTCCGTATGATCCATCCCGATTGCGACGCCCGGAATGATATTGAAGAAAAAGCCGTAGCTCGGGTCATTTGAAATAACGATGTTTAAGTTTGAAGCAGCTACTGAGGTAGTGAAGCAAGCAAACGTGTGGTAGTACGTCCCGCCTTCCGCCGTGTTCTTAATCACCATGTAGATGCCGCGCGCGGTTGCGTTATCTAGCAGGACGGTAGTTCCGAACGTCCCAACGGTCGTAGAGAGCATTTGGATACCGGGCAGGCCGTCAATATAGGCCGCCGAGTAGAACGCTTCTTTACCGCCCGCAAAGCTTACATCCCGCCCGTTCCCGGTCTGGTCCTCCCAACCGGTGACGCTAGTACCCGTACGAAGTACCCCGTTCCGGCCTGTAACGCCAAATAGCCCATCGGTCTTTATCTGTTCCGGGGTTAGGACGACTGGAGGAGCGCCGCCTTCCCCTGTGGAGACGTTACGAAGCCTATGCGGCTGGTAGAACGTAGCGCCATTTGGGCGATGCCAACGAGCATTCGAGATTGAGATTCCGTTCATCTAAATAGAGTAACGGCTTAGGTAGCCTTTGAATAGGAAAGGGCTAAAATGTCCCGTGCCCGCCGCTTAAACGGACAACCCAGCGGCGGGTGCTCTTACCTTTAACAGGTGGTTAACGAGAAGATCGTTACCGCGCGATACAAAGCTTTTATCCCCAGCCCTTGTTGGTTAAGCCTATACATCTGCTCGGGTGGAACTGTGAAATCCGCCGAGCAGTAAATAACCCCGCGTACTTACTAGGTACCGGGGTTGTGACCAGTCCGTACGTTGCTACGTCTGATAGGCCAACTACTAGCCTCTCAAACCACCCTCTGTACAGATTGAAATTCAAAAAATAGTAAGCCGCCTGAACCGTCCGGCTTTAAACATGGTTCATGAGTACCAGCGGGGAAAGCCCGTGGGTTAAGTGGAAGCCTTAACAAAACATGGGGAATGTTTAACACCTAAGAGAAGATAGGAAGTAATCAGTTTTATGAACGCATCCTACTTAGACCAGCTTAGTACCCGTGTGACATATCGGTTGAACATTTTTGGCTGGATTCGCATAGAGAGAAGTCACCTCTTGGGACTGCTTACTGATTGCTTGTCCGTGAAAACACTATTGCAGCTTGAGTTTTAGAAGGCGTAAAGCCTGGTTCTCAAGCAGTGCTACCAGCTAGAAGATGGAACCCGGGGAAAGGGGAGGTTTTTTTAAAGAAAGGGGTTCCTATTGCCTAAAATAAATAAGAGGAATGACTCATGATCGATCTCGACGAACCAAAGCTAGAGAAAGACGTAGAGAAGGCTCGAGAAGTCTATGTCTGGGAATACAAGAAGCGGTACTCCCTACCTCCGGTGGTAGCAGATAAGAAAATAGCTTACGGAATCCTTCGCGATCTAATCAGGGCGCAGGGAATAGAGAAGAGCATTGCGCTGATAAAGAAGTACTTAGCTCAAAACGATAATCACTACGTGCAGAACAAGCATAGCCTCAGGGTTTTAAGTGACTCCGTTGCTGCGATAAACGCCGCTCTAGCGTCTCCCAAAGGACTAGTGGGCCGCGTACCCCTTTCTATTAGTTTAAACGTGTTCTGCGACCGTTGTGGGCGATCGTTTGTATGGGTAGGTCCGGCTGACGAAGTAGGGAGTAAAACGCAGCTTTGCGAGCCCTGTTCGAGGTAAAAAGATGTCGACTCTTCGGAGTAATTATTTTAGGTAAGAGAAGTTCCGACGGTCGCTTCGAAACAAACCGCCGGAACTAAGGAGCTAACATGGAAGTAAGTAAACCAGCCGTAGAAGTAAATCAACAGGGCGCACTAGCTTTAGCCCTATCCAAAGCACAAGCAGCATTTCAGCCTCTCAAGCGAGACGGCAAAGCAGAAATCATCATGAAGAGTGGCGGTAAGTATGGCTACAGCTACGCCACGCTTGCCGCTTGCTTTGAAACTACCCGTAAAGCCTTAGCAGATAACGAGCTCGCCATTACTCAAGTCCTAGAGTCTCGGGTAGAAGGGTTAGTTCTCATTACCCGCCTGATTCATTCAGCTGGTGGGGAAGTTGCCAGCACGATGCGCATTCCTATCGACGAGGACGCGAAGAATTTTATTCAAGGCTTAGGCAGTTCGATCACCTACATCCGCAGGTACACGTATTGCGCTCTCCTAGGAATCGTCGCCGATGAGGATGATGACGGAGCAGTAGGCGGAGGGCAGGAATCTAAACCAAAGCCCGTTGCTAAGGCCATTAACACGCCAGAGCAAATAAAAAGCTATGTAGCGACCGGTGTAGCGTCTCCAGGAGCAGCTGCGAAGCCTCCCGTAGCTCAGACCACGGGGTGGAAGCCTAGTGAAGCGCAAATACGGCGATTTTGGGCGCTCGTAAAGCAATCTGGGTATCTAGAGATAGACGGACGAAAGATAGTCTGGGGTATTTGTGGCTCTGAGCACTTGAATGATTTAAAGACTCCTCAGAATTACGAGAAAGCGTGTAGCACGTTTGAGGACGTAATTAATGGAGCGACTGACGGGATTGATTTTCCTAGTTAGGTAAAAGTTTGCTGCGGCGGCGTGGAAGGACACGCATAGGGAACCAAGTACTTTGCAAGGGAACGGGGATCTAGTTTACGGAGTTCGAGTCTCCGGCCTGTGGGGAACGGCTTTGCAAGGCCTTAACTTACGAGACGTTTTGGGGAACTAAAGCCGGTATCAAGCCCGGCCCGCAGCAATTCGACTTCGGTCTGCGAACGAAACATCTAGCCGTTCGTGGATCGTTTGGGAGTGCGGCGGTCTTTTTGTGGGGACCGCCGCCAACCAACCCCGGAGGTTGCTTTGAAGAATTTTCTATGCTGGTTTTTTCATCGCTATGGAGATTGGCAATTGTTCATGGGCTTGAAGTCCCGCGTCTGTGTACGATGCGGGAGAGTTGAGTTAAGGGGTTCGAGTGGAAGAGTTTAAGGATTTAGAATTTACGGCAAGTGACTTTACCGCTGCTCCAACGAGTAATGCGGCAGCCATGGCTAGCTGGGCGAATAAGAAGCTAGCGCGGAAGATTGAGAAGGCAACGGTGGTGTACTGCGCCAAGGGATTCGGTCATTACGACGGATGGACAGAGAACAGCTTAGACTTGGACGGTTCAGCAACTCATACGGCGCGTTTAATTTGCGTTACGAGTATAAAATAACGCCCTAATTGCCGAGCTAGAGAAAACCCAATGAGAATTACCAGACACGAGCCAAGGCCCACAAAGGTTGTCTATACCGGTACGTGGAAGTACGCCCAGCCTCAATTCTTTACGATCGGGAAAGAGTACGACGTTGTATCCGCATACGAGGGCGGGGAGTTCGGGCATATCAAGATTCGAAACGATGCGGGGATGCTGAAGGAACTCTCTGCCCGGTCTTTTGAGGTAGTGAAGTGAAATTCACTCCAGAGGATTTTTACGTTTGCGACGAAGTGGTGGACGGGAACAAATGCACTAGAGAACATGAGATTTCATTGTCCGATAAAGAATGCGCAGACCTAGCCAACGCTCGCTTAGAACAAATGCTCGCCGAGGCGCCGGTGATTCGGGGAACGCTTATAGGCGAAGCGGGGTTTTATCAAAACTGTCCCCACTCAGTGATATTTGAGCATTCGATAACCCACACCGCACGGCTCGTGGATATTAAGGAAATCAAATGAGTGATTTTCACCGGTCTATGCGAAAGAAGGCGGAGGAGAGGGTGGAGATGCTGGAGAAAAAGCTAGCCGCTCTGGTTAAGGATAGGGAAGCGGGGTTTGCGGTCGTAGAGACTTTAAATTCCGAAGTTAATCGGCTTACTGAAGAAAACTCCGCCCTGCGCTCCCTCCTCCGAGAGGCGCGGGATAGAACGTGGACCTTTCAAAGTGACTTGCATAACCGCATCGACGCGGCACTGGGGGATAAATGACGTACTTGGACGTAATAGCGCTTGCGATATTTACGGGCTTCTTTGTATTTATGGCGAGGATTTGAAAAGTTTGCTGCGGCGACTAGGCCGTCGGGAATGATGCCGCGAAAGTGGCCGATGCTCATGGCTCGGAGATTCCTCTAAAACTTCCTTGAGAGGTTTGGACCGCAGCAATTCACTCTTTAGTAGGAATGTTTACTGATTCCCGCTAACGAACCGTAATATTCCCACTTCAGTTTGAACTATCCGGAAATTCCGGACGGTTCTGATACCATTGCTTCATGAAAACTACCCTCTTAGCTCTTCTCATTTCCCTTTCTGCTCATGCTGCGCCGCCCAAGGTAATAATGGCCCTCTGGGGAGCTCCGTGGTGCCACTTCTGCCACGAGAACCTGCCGAAGGTTCAGGCGGAATGGGCAAAGCTGAGTGCTGACCAGAAAGAGAAAATCGAGTTCCGGGTTTACGTTCCTACCGGGTACTCGCAAACGTCTAAACCTACACAAGTCATCACGGATAACTACGTCGCGTCATTGCGGCTAGACGCCCACGGCGTAAACGATGCGGGCTGGAAGGCGTTTCGTAGCTACGTGGGTAATAGCTTCAGCATTCCGGCCGGCTCTGTGATTGACGCAACGACTGGGGAAGTCTTACGTAGATACCCGGGCGGGACGTTGGATCCGATCGGTATCGTGAATTTCGCTACCCGAGTTAAGTGAAGAGGAAAATGGCAAGCGTTCAAGGGTGTATAGCCTGTGGGAAAGCAAAGACCGACAAAGCGCATATTAAGTCTAAGGGCGCAGGCGGAACGATGGACGATTGGAACATTGTCCCGCTGTGTCGATTTCATCATCAGATTCAACACGCTTATGGTTGGGCCAAATTTCTGGACGCGAACCCGGACGCCCGTACCGCCCTGGAACAAAAAGGTTGGAAGATCGAAGAAGAATTCGGAGTAAGGCGGCTTAGAAGGGATTCGGAATTCCAATCCAAACAGGCCCAAGTCCAACCTGAAAAAGCGGTCCCTCGCTTACCTGACTTACGGGCAAAACTTTCGGTTGTTCCACAGGCGCAGGCTGTTCTACCCGTTCGGCCCGTTCCCGCTTCTCCTTAACCAAGTCTCTTAGCTGGTCATCCGATAACTGGCCTTTCTCCTCCTGACTTAGGGAGTAGAACTGCTCCAGCGTCATCGCTTGAGAGGGGATGCTGATGCTGATTAAAAGAAAAATTAAGGCCTTCATTTTGTAGCTCCTTTAGTTCCGCTTCTGCGCGGTCCAAGATTCCTAGCAACTCTGTCTTACTGATTGCGTCTTTCATGCTTGCCTGCCGTGAAAAGAATTTATTTTTTAGTCCCGCTCTCTGCCTGCTCGATAACTATTTCCGCCAAGTCACAGAGGGTATCGAGTTGACCGGATTTAATCATCGGAACAATTTGCTTCGCTAGGTTTAGTAGCTCGGGCGCGGCGGCAATTAGGCGGGCGTTTGCCGGAGTGCTCGCCGTGGCTTGGAGTTCCCAAGTCCGCCCTTGTTCTGGGTATTGGTTTACCACTTCAAGCTGTGAATGCGTGGCGGCTACAATCCATGGCCCTTTTGTGTGCTTACTCATTTTTTCACCTTCTTATTTTTCATCCGTTCTTCGCCTCTCTTAACTTCGTCTAACTCATCTGGGGTTAAGCATTTCTTGCAAATCAGGGGACCAAATAAAGTTCGGGTATACCCGTTTGCAATTGGCTTATCGCATCGTCCGCATGGCTGTTTCATGTTTCCGTCTCCCTTACTTCGCAAAAGTTAAATCGCTACCGTTTACCGTAAGAACCAAGTCGTCCGTAGTGTACGAGTACCCGATCGTGGCCTTACCGCCCGGAGCGGTGCAGGAACCGGGGTTATTTACGGTCTGAATATCGATATCCAGCGTCTTAGCTGAGGCGTCGCAGGAGTACGTACCGGTAAAGGTACAGGCCGAGCCGCCCATGGTAAGCGCTCCCGCGATAAAGCTGATTCCTTCGTACTGGCCATCTGGGCAGTCGTTAGGAACCGCGGCGCTAGGCGCTTTACCGCAAGCCGTTAGGAGAAGAGCGAACAGGATAAGCGTTTTCATATTCCCACCTTTGTTTTTCTTAAATTCCTTGTGTCCAAGCTTTATGAGGTACCGGAGGTAAGCCGAAAGATTCGAGTAACCGAAGGCGATCGCCTCCCCCCGTAATTGAGTCTCGTCTAAGTCGCCGGGCCGGAGATTGATGCTTCTGTATTTGCGCATGTTAAAATTTCTCCACCGAAAGAATTTGCGAGTCGTAACCCCAAACTCGGTCGCTGGTAACATGGTCGTGGCCATTAACCGTCACCACCAGGCCGCCATCGAATCCGGCTCTGCCGTTTTTGATATCTTCTGATTTTTCCGTTACCCGAACCCGGCGAAGTCCGCCGCCGAAGGGCTGATACGTTATTACGCTTCCGATTTTGTATTCCATATTCCCTAACCTCTAAGATAATTGTAACGCAGTGTGTTACAAATAGCTAGAGGATTCGGGACTGGCTAAGTGCCCGAAACTAGGCTTGTTTTAGGCTAGAAAGGCAGGCTTTGGACGTCCTTTAAGGACTTAGCTAGGAACGGGCTTAGGCGCACGATTACCTGCTCTGGGAGGGGGTATTCTACGACGAATTTCTCGGCTGAAATGGCGAAAAACGCGCTGTCATCTATGCCTAGGACGTCCGATAGGCAGTCATGAAGTGCCTTAATTCGGTTACTTACGTCTAGGCGTTTAAACGTGTCTTTCTTGGTGAATAGGCGCTCCCGGTGGAAGCCGATAAAAGCCTCTACCTCGACCGCGCTGCCTTCTAGCATCGCGCGCGCCATTCTGATTCCGCCCGAATTGGCTTTAGCCCATTTCTCAAAATCCTTCTTAAAGTCTAGAAGGTCTTGAGAGCGGGCATGGATGATTCGATTATTTCGAACGAAGGCTTTGTACTGATTGTTGGACGACGGCGGGATTGGAATCCCTTCTAGGATAATTCCGCCTCTATCGAACGACACTAGCCGATCCTTTTGAACCAGAAACGGCAACTTGTGCTGCCGATAATGTTATGACCAGAACCGCTATCCTGTACCGCTTCTAGGTAAGCGGTATCTCCGGCATCCAGCTCGAATAAACCAATTGCGGTAAATTTGATATTTACCGCACCGCTAGGCGGTATGACTTGCGCGATCTGGCCTGAAGTACTTCCGCTGACTGCGATTGCGAGATTTTCCGTCGTTCCGTTAAATGCAGTGCTTGATCCGAAGGTAACGTTACCGCCTATTTCGTACAGTCCGCCCTTTCCGAGAGGAACCGTAAAGACACCGGTAGCCGGATTGTAAGCTCCGTCCGTGTCCATTAGCTCGCTATCGGCGATAATTGTTGTGGTAGAACCAGAGGTTAGATTCAAATTTGTACTTCGATACGCGAGTGCATACACCGGCGCAATAGGGGTGCGCAAAATGAGAGACCATGCAGATCCGTTCGATTGAATCTGAATGACCTCGTTTACCAGCGTTATCGTGGTCGAAATTCCAGTCGCTAGAGTAACTAAGTTGTTCGTCGCATCGGACTTTTTAATCCAAATAGTTTGACCGGAGTTAGCCGAGCTAGCTGCAGGAATAGTTATCGTGAATCCACCGGCTGTCGCATCAGCAATAATATGCGTGTCATCTGCCAGGGCGGTATAGGTTGTCGTTACAGTGCTTTGCTTAAACGGATGCTGCCATGTAGTAGATCCGGAACCGCTATTTTTTAGGAACTGGCCTAAAGCACCGGATGTCGCTGGTAGGGTTAAGTTCCAATCCGCCGCAATAACTGGAGCACTTAATCGAACGGAACGAGCCGCGGAATCAGAACTCCCGAAGTAAAGATACTTCATTCCCTTTGTGAGAGAGCCAAGGCTACCCGAGTAAGCAAGAGTTGGAATTATATCGTCGGTAAAAGAAACGATATCTAAATTATCGAAGGTTAAATCCTTCGTTCCATCCGATATTCCGTTTATTAAATCACTAAAGTTTTGGTTAACCTGCGTCGCATCTGCGATCGTGCTATTGGCAAACGTGTAAGTAACTTGAGGGGCAGCCATTTATTTTTTCCTTTTAAGTTCGTCTGCGCGGCGCTGTAGTGCGCTGCTGCTCTCTTGGTTAGCCAATACGGAAGCGTTTAAAGTTCCCATTGCGGGGAATACGGCCCGCTGCGCTTCTCCTGCTTTGCGTGCAATAGCTGAAGGGATGGCAGGAGCTCCGCCTCGAAGTAATCCAAGCTTTGGAATACTCGCTGCGTTCTGCATAATCCCACTAGGCGTAAAGAGACTTCTCCATCCCTCAGCCGAAGAGGTATGAGAAGGGTTATAATCTTTTGGGAGAGCGCCAATTACAGTCATCGCGTTGCGATGCTTAGATTCAATCTCTCCGAGTAATACCTTTCGAACTTCAGGCGGGTACTCGTTTAATTTTCTGAGAAGAACAATGCTATCCAGCTTGTTATTCGGGCTGGATTTCTCGACTATTTCCCGAACTACTCGCCGAGCTAGCGTGTCGAATTGCTCCGGGAACGCAGCCTTAATCCTTAAAAGCTGGTTCAGGTCTCCCTTGTCGAACAAGTCGGAGACTATTTTCTCTGGTGCCGTATCTTTACCCAAATAGTCTTGTATGGCACTGCGAGTGCTTTGCTTATTTGTGCCCTTAACGCCCAGGGCTTCGGAGGTGGTGGTTAATGCATCCCCGTAGGTACGATCGGCTTGCTTTAGCGCCTTTAGTAATTCATTCGCTTTAGCACTACGAGATATCTTAGCTCCCGTTGTAACGGAGGAACGCAAGATGCTGCGATTACGTTCGCGAGTAGTGATATCGTACATTTCGCCTACGATATTGCGCTGCGCTTGGGAGACGTTCCCGTCTAGGTATTTTCCCAGATTAGTGCGAAACTCCCTGAGCTCCTGAACCGTTTTTATCCCGCCAATCCGTTTACCGGAATCGTCTACAGTACCCAGCAGAGTCGCCTCTAGGTTTTTAAGTAGCGCCTGAGAGGAACCGGTAAAGTCAGTTTTGCTTTCCCGAGCTAAACGAGACAGACCACGCTTTAGAGCAACCGTTTCAATCGGAGTCTTAGCGAAGGTTTTCTCCAGCTCGTTGTAGACATCTTCAGCCGGAGCGATCATCTGCTTAAAGCGTTCGGCGATGCCCTTCTTTGCAGCATTACCAGCTTCGTACTTGCTCAAAATGGCAGATTGCTTAGCAATGACTTCTTTACCGAAGTTCTCCAGCCCTTCAAATACGGGCTTAATCTCTTTGCGAAGGATAGCTCCGCCGATAGTCGGCTCTTTCAGCATCGAATCGGCTAGAACCTTCGTAGGCCTATCGGAAGTGACCATATAGCCGGGAGTTTTATCTAAGCCGGCAACGTCTTTAACTGCGGCCCTGATCTCGGCAGCGTTAGGAGCCATGAATTCAGGGTTAATAATCTTTGGACCAGCTTCCGATGCAGCGGCAGTCGCGGCACCAGCAGCCGGAGCGGCAGCACCTTTCATCGAGAGCATGCCTGCCAGCGGATCGGTCACGATATCAGCCACAAAACCGACAGGAGTAGCGATACCTGCAGGGACTCCAGCTTGCTTTAGCGATTCAGAAGAGGATGGCGCTTGTCCCTTTAGAGCAGCGGCAATATCCCCTGAACCTTCTTTACCGCCAGTAGCAATGCGTTTAGCGAGTTCCTTTACCCCAGTGCGTACTAGTCCACCGGGATAGCCGAATGTCTCAAACATCGCCTTTGCTTCTGAATCAGGAGCGCCCGTAAACCGGTCCACCACCGACTGCCAAAGACTCTGTTTCGGTCCGGTCATAGTGACTAAGGGAGACGAGATGCCCTCTTTAGCGCGTTTCTGAGCGACTAAGCTTCTTAGTTCACTATCCGATAGGCTAGACACATCGGCAGAAGGTGCTTTAGCCGCAGGAGCAGAGATGGAACCACCTGCACGCTTTTGTGCGACCAGTGCCCTTAAATCATCGTCTGATAAATTTGATACGTCCTGCGCCATTTAAAATTACAGCCCCAACTCTTTAAGCATCGCTGCCCGATCCATTGCCTGCAATGGTTGGACGCCCTGCTTTGTTGACTGCGATTGACTTGGACTTGCTTTCTCTTTCGCAGCGGAACGGGTTTTTGATAGCTGTTCATCCAAAGCTTTGAACATAGGAACGATAATATTTTTCTCTTGGAAGCCCTCTTCCTTCGCCAGTCCCCTGTACTGATCATCAACGAAAGATTGGCTCTTTGCTTGAGCTCTAGATAAACCTTGTGCGGCTTTCTGAAACTCTTTGCGCAGTTCTGGGGTTAGCTTTTGACCTGAAACTAAATTGTTCCAGCCATTTAAAAGCTTACTTCCAATGCCGCCCGCATCGGCTGCCGAAGCCTGTTCGCCTTCTCTCACAGTCGATCCCGGATCGATTGTTTTGAAGAAATTGACGATAGATGCCAAGTCCGCTGGACCTAGTTTCCCAGGGTTTTGAAGAGATTCGTTTAGCCTGGCAACCGCACTAGCAACCGCAAAGCTATCTTTAGTTGTTGGATGGGCCGTCCATCTATCACGTAGTTTTGCTTCATTCTCTCGTAGCTTTTCCTCGTCGTCATCGCGTGTATAGGTATCGTTACCGAACTTATACTCTGACTTTTTCGAGAATCGCTCTACTGGAGCAGCAGGAACTTGAGCAAGCGGACTCCCCGCGGTTGCGGCAGGAGCTCCGGCAACTAGAGGGCTTGCAGCCGTTGCCGATGCATCGGGAGCAGCAGCGGCGATAGGGGATTTCTTTTTAAATCCTGCCTTTGCTAAATCTAAATCAGTAGGACCGCTAGGTTTAGCCAGTGTCCTAATGTCGTTAGCGATGTTTAGTCCCGCACCGGCGACCTGCAATCCCTGAATGATGTAATCCAGCGGATTTCTATTTTGAGCTCCGCCCGGGCTATTGATTCCAGTAGGCATTTAAATCCTTTATTTATTGGCCCAATTTAAAAGCGACTTTTGACGACGAATAAATGCTTCGTTCATCCCCAAAGGGTTAGCTTCCGCCAAGGCCTGAGGCGCAGCAGTTGCGGCTATTTCTGCCGCAGGCGCAGCGAATTTATCCAAAAGTTTTGACCCGCCTTCGTAAATAGAGGCAGCGGTTCCGAGTACATTGCCGGCAGTTGAAATGGCCTCCAGCAATCCGGCTTTTTTCTTCTCATCGATTGGCTGAATTCCAGCAGGCATTACGAGATTACTCCCCCGCCCTGACCTTTAGCGCGCTTCGATAAATCATACGCTTGCTTAAGGACCGGGCCGTAGTCGGTTCTAATTTGATCGCTAACCGAAGGATCGTTCAGCGCAGTTAAAGACTTCTCTAGAATAGCGCTCGGAGCAGGCGGAGTGCTGGGTTCTGGAGCAGAAAGGGCCGCAGCACGACGCGAAAGCGCTGAACCAGAAGAAATCGTACCGGGAGATCCGGTTCCCTTCACTGGATCTACAACCTTATCGGCCAGGCCGCCTGCGGTAGCACCCAAGGATGCTCCCAGAGCAGCGCTACCGGCTAGAGATGCACCTCCAGTGACCGGAGCTAATACGACACCAGCAGCCATTCCCAACGCGGTACCGATACCGGCGAGAAGTCCGCTTCCGCCACTAGGTTTCAGTGTTGAACTAATTTGCGTAGCCATTAACTAACTCCTCTTAGGCGTAGCCGTACTTTTTCAAGATAGCAGCTAGGTTTAATTGTTCGGCGTTCTTGCCGCCATATCCGTCCTGCACTCCACCAAGGTTGCGAAGAGCTCCATCACTCAGGTTCGCAATTGCAGTACCGGCATTAAGTTTATTTGCCTGCAGCGATGCGTTCAGGTCTTTTTCCTGTAGGTCTAGACCTTTTTGTTGCAGCGCTAGATTCGCGTTCTTAAAGCCAACGTCCGAATCAAAAGTCATTTGTTTGAAGGCCTGGTCTTTATCGAATAGTTCACGATTAAAGATGCGGCCCTTCTCGGCTTCGTTCTGAGAGTATTTCTCGTTGTTCTGAGCCATCTCGATATCTTTGACAGCGGCCTGTGTATTCGCGTCCGATACCTGATCGGCTTGTCCTGCCGCCTTAACAAAGGCGCCCGAGTTTAGATTGCCGATAGCAGCGAAACGGCGCTTCAGCGCTTCGTTATTCTGCGTCTTAGCAGCGTTGCCTTGCTGCTGTGCTCTTTCTTTCTGAGCAGCGTAAGCTTCGGCGCGTTGCGCATCTAAAGCAGCCGGATCCGCTGCCGCAGTGGGAAGCCCACTCTTTGCTAAGCCAGGTTGTGCAGGTTGTGTGCCCACCGGCATAGAGACGCGCTTTGCTGTGGCGTCGGTACTAAATAGCGCAGAGGCCATTATCTTCTCCCTCGATCGTTGTAGAACAGAGTTCCCCGTAAGACTTTAAAAGCTTGTCCGGCTACTTCGCCGTTATCGAATCTAAATTGAATTTTCACTCCGTTGGCGGTTCCCGTCTCTATTTTAAACGGTTTTCTTATAGAACCACCACCCCAAGTGCCGGTACCCCAAATAAGAGTCCCCCAAATACCGCCGCCCGGGGAAATATTCACCGGCTGTCTGTCGCCCACGCCGATATCGGAATCGATACGCTGCGTAATCCCAACGTCCCAATTACCCAGAGTGCCCATCGTGAGGTTTAGACGTCTAAAGTCCTTGTGATGCTCTTTCTGGTTCTTGAATCCTTCTAGTTCCTTCGTCCAGTAGTAGGAATTAAAGGCCTGTCCATCGTCGGCATAAGATCCGGGGACTTCGAGACGGTATACGAATCCGGTAGGCTCGTTGATTCCGCAATAGAGGTTCCCGTTAAATATTGTGAAGAAAGTAGGGCTAAACGGGTACTGCATTGGCCACCACGCACCGTTAGCGCGCTCTTTATCACGCTGCACATAGTCGAACACGTACACGCGGGTGTTAGAAGTGGCGATAGCTCCGTAGGGAACGGCGTACCAAAGCTTGTTATTGAACCGAATACCGAAAACCTTTGGCAGCTGACTCGTATTAAACAGCCGAATATCCGGCTCGATCCGATCCGACTTAGACTCCGCCTGTATCCCGGAAATGCTCAGCGATACGAGATCGGGAACCGCGGCGCTACCCGTCATTGCAGCAAAGTTAACGACGCCTTCGAAGTTGCGGCCCAAATACATCTGGTACTTGTCGTAATCGACAATCGAGTAATGGCCCGCAGCGCCGTACTTACCTTGAGTACGCAAAGGAACCCAGTTCGCGTCGTCCGTATCCTGCATGTACAGGTTCCATGGAGTGACGTCCTTATAGACCGATAGAGCATCGCCCTGGACGCCTAACCCGCGAACTAGTTCCCCGTCCCCGTCTCCGAACTTCTGGAAGCTTAGAACCTTAACGACGAACGGATTACCTAGGTCCGAGTAGTAAATGAACTGGTCATCTACCGCCTTAAAGAAAATCCGCTCTTTATGAGTTACCGCAAACTCGAACTTCGGAGGCTGGCCCTGGTCTAATGGAGCAGCAGCGCCTAACCCAGCGTTGGGAGTGTTATCCGCGTAAGTCGTCGTCGTATTATCGTTAATCGTAGTTAGGAGAAGGAACGTGGTCCCGGTAACTACGTCCTTACGATAAATCTTACGAGCCGACACGCCATAGCTGGTGGGAGCGACTGGGATATTGGTTAACCCGCCTATTTGGCTAACGTAGGTAATCGTCGTCGTATTGCTAGAGACGTCTCCCTCTACTACGTACGAGTTAACGTAAGAAACTTTGTACTGATACGAGCCGGTTAGCGTGCCGGCAGAAGTACCCGAGACAGCCGGAGTCGAATTGGGCTGAGGGATTCCCATCCGGGTGAAGTCCGTACCGTTCCACTTATAGTTTTCGCCTACCCCATTACCGTAGAACGCTAGGTTCTGGTAAACGACTTGGCAGACATATCGACCAGCCGTGTAAACCGACTGCGCAGATGGGACGGTGGTAAAAGTAGTAGCTACCCCTTCCAGGGTATACATCGAACCGTTCCACCAACCAACCATGGTCTGATTGCCATCGTCTCTTCGAACGGTGTACAGGCCGTGATTGGCGAAAGAGCCAACGGCAACGGTATTAAACTTTGAAGAACCGTATCTAGACTGAACGCCGCCCAGGTCGTCCGAGTACGCGTTTAAGCAGTCCGGCGATTCGTTATCCGCAATAATATACGGCTCGTATTTGTTGTTCTTCCCGCCGTCGAATGCTGGGAGCGGATATTCCTGAGGCATTAGGCTATCCCGGTGTCTGTAGTTACAAGATTTTCCTCAGTCTGGACGCGAGGCATCTTATCGGCGTAACGGCGGCGCTTCCACTCGTCGGTAGTATCTATAATATCGCGCTGCCAACGGGCTTCGAATACGGGGATACGAGGATCATCTACTTCTTTAAGAAGCATGTAGTACGCAACGCCGTTAACCAATCTGCCGTGAAACTCGGCAGGAATCGGAATAGTAGACGTGCTCGTAATCGAACCAGGATTATTGATAGTCCAAAGCTTAATCGTGTAAGCGGTATCGGGAGTAGGGAACAGAGTGTAAGTGTTCCCCCAAACGATATAGTGCGTCGGACGCCCAATGGGAGAAGTAGTGCCGGAAAGATTCAGCGCAAAATACTGCCGCTGACTCATCGCTTCTAGCTTCTGATTGTCGTAAGTAATCTGCTTAATTTCGATCGCATCGGTGGGGAACGCGTATTCCGCCTGGCTAGGGACCGAAGTAGTAGTGCTAGTCGTCTCGTAGCATTTCGCCCTCTGGATTAAATCCAGAAGAGCGAAATACAGACAATCTTCGATGATTTCGGTCGATGACCAGAAGGTAGACGAGCTCGCGTTCAAGCGCCTACGAGCAGCTGACTCTATTTGACCAGGCGTCACGGTCTCCACCCTGTGCAGAGCGAACAAAACAAAGAGCAGGGAACCCCGTGAGGGCAGCTACTTTGATTTCGTCCGCAGTTTAGTTTTGGCGTCGTCATCAACCATTTGCTCCATATGATTCAGCTTAATGTGCTCGTCTAGCTCATCCTGAGAGCTAAACTCTTGCCGATCCATTTGGCAGATAAATTGCTGCGCCTCGTTGCCGGACAGTTCTACGGGCATCTTCTCAAGGCGAATTCTCTTCGGCTTTAAGTCGTTGCCCATGCCGTCTCGTTCGATCGGCGTGTACTGCCCACGGAACTGAACCGCTTCGGACCATTCCATTTTGATGAAGCCCTTTGCAGGAACTCGGATTTCATCCCCTTTGAACATCTCGACGTGGTCTTTATCGTGATCGTTCCAAACCTTAGCAATACACTCAGCCATTTTTCCTATCTCCTATTTAATGAAAGAAAATTACTACTCGTCGCCGCCGTAAATCTTATAACTGGCGCCATTGTCCATTGCAGCACTAGCGAAAATCTTCAGATACCGGAATCCTCCGGGAATCGGAACGATTGCGCCCGTAATGCCGCTAGGAATTACATACGCGTTCACGGCTACCGTAGAGGAGTTAATAGCGGGATGACATACCACGCTAAAGACGCCCGCCATGGATTCCGCTGCGTAAATACGATGCTCGCTGTTCGAAGGAACAGAAGAGATCTGCATATAGACCGATGCGTAAACACGGCCTAAATCTATGGCGCTAGATAAGCTATTACCGCTAACCATCGATACCGTGTAAATCGACTCACATCCATGACCCATGGGAGCGCTCCTTTTATCGGCCTAAAGCCAAAATCGTGAACACGTCACCGGACACGCAAGACGAGAAAAAAATCTTGCCGCCAGAAGCGACTGAGCCCACTTCGGTGTTCTTTTTAATCTTAAAAGCCGCAGTAGCGCAGGAAATAGGGCTCATCTGAACATGGTCAATATTGGACAGACCAGTAAAGACTGAACCGCTCGCCGCGTCAGCGACGACATCAATTTGCATGCAGCGTTGATCGCCGTGGACCGTTTTTTCCGTAAAAG
>ERZ869925.310-NODE-310-length-37186-cov-153.147289_pt1 | contig 37186 bp, 50 predicted proteins | sample MGYA00579311_ERZ869925 | MGnify/ENA primary metagenome ERZ869925 (study PRJEB32216, sample SAMN09231817) | wastewater metagenome | place: USA: Maryland | collected 2016-07-30 | study: EMG produced TPA metagenomics assembly of the PRJNA472060 data set (Reclaimed...
GCTCCCGCTCCCGCTCCCGCTCCCGCTCCAGCTCCCGCTCCCGCTCCAGCTCCCGCTCCCGCTCCCGCTCCCGCTCCAGCTCCCGCTCCCGCTCCCGCGCCTATATTTTTGCTTGAGACTTCTCATTTCAGCACCGCGAATGCCTCAATTGCTGAGGTTTGGACATAGAGCGCATGCGGCAGCGACTGGGCATCTTTCCAGGCCTTATCTGTGAAAGCCCCAGTCTCGTAGACAATGGCGGCATCTAGCAGCTTGACGCATGTGGTATTCACACCATCGAGTGTTCCGGTATAAATGTAGTTCATGCAAAACAGCGTGACTCGCTGTCCCAGCAAAGACTCCAGGCCTTCGCCAGCTACTTCGGTTACTTGTACGAGCTTTTTCATCGGGTTCCCTTTGTGTCCCTTGGTTAGCGTGGACTGCGCTTATTGGTGGACCTAGTATATACCCTAGGTCCAGTGGTAGTCAAGGCGGCGTTTCCTTGTCGTGGTCGCAGCTAGACTTGCCACACCAGCCAAAGACCCAGCGTAGGAGGTTTACCATGATCCGGCCTGTTTATATGGCTCTGGCTTTGGCGGTGGCGGCATAGCCTCTAGGCGACGGCGGGTTTCTTCCTGGCGCTTGGCCTTACGGTCGGCAATGCGCTTGATATTCTCTAGAGCCTGGAGTTGCTTAGGGGTCATGGATCACCAGTCCCAGCCGTCGAGCCACCACGGCGGCGTAGCGGTTGTTGCTTGGTAGATCAGGGGACGCTGTTTGCGCAGCTTGCGCAAGGTCGCCATGATGTCCCAGGAGTTAGAGAAGGGGTAAAGTTTCATTATTGCCATCCTGTGATGAGGTAATCAATGAGCGCGGTCAGTGTGAATACTGCGAGCGTGGCGAGGGAGTAGAGAAGGAGTTGCTTGCGGGTCATGGGTACACCTCGACCATCGCACGCTGTGCGTTTAGGTTCGTTATCATGGACGGCGTGCGGGGTTCCTTGATTAGTGCATGTGTTGACCCTTTACAGAACGACAGCATGGCAGCCCTGGAAGCGTAGGTCACAACCACACAGTCATCAAACAACCTTCCCAGGGTGTACGCCATGCGGTCAGCCTCGGGAAGCTGGCGAAGCTCTTCCAATCGTCCCATTGGTATGTGTTGCTTGCGAATGTTGCTCATGCGTCACCTGTTGCTTTCGTTGTTGGTGGTTCGGTAAGTGGGCTAACGGATGGCGTACCGTAGCAATCTGCGCACACTCGTTCGTCTCCTAGGTTATGCCGCTTGTCGATCCATGGGTTGTCAGAGATGGCGCATCCGCACTCTGTGCAGTACAGCTGATATATCCACGGTGCGCTCATCGGATATACCATCCCGACCGGAGACAACGGATGGCTTCGCGTGCAAGCCTGCGGCTTGTTTTGAAGTTAAGCCATTCGCAATCTCCGAACAGTGTGGAGCATAATTCTAACGGCGGGCGATTGCGCGCTTGAATGATGCGCCAATACATATCCCACATACGCTGATCGCCAGTGCTGGAATGCACCTCACCGTCAACCCCGACAAAGGAAGCATCGGGGAATGCGATACGGTGGCGTGCGATGTAGTGGTTTATATTCACGGGATTGCCTCCACAGTGTCAGCCAGGGTCTGATTGAGTATTGATATAGCCCGCTCATCAACTCCAACGATATGGCCCTTTCTACGCATGCGCTCTATACGCTCCCGTGCCGTTTTTTCTAACATATACGCTTGATGTTCTCGCACATATTCATCAATCAGCATCGGCATGGACGATCCTATAGTCCACCCGCAGTCGGTACACACTGCAATGAAGCCTGCAATATCACCATTTCCGGTCGCTGGCTTGGGGCTGATGATGCATGTATGGGCCTTGATCATCGTGTTTCCTTTGGATTAGGGTTTCAACGCCAAGGCCCGCCACGGCACGACACCGGGCGGGCTGGGGGAGGTGGGGTTGGCTAGCGGAACCAGCGGGAGGCTATGCCGCGCCCTAGCGCATTGCGCGCAATCTTGCGGACAGCGTCGCTGTCCTTGGCACCGTCGCGCCAGTAGGTCCACAGAATGGACGCGCAGACGGCGCACGCTGCCGCACGGTACTCAGTCGGGAAGTATTGGCCGGTGCAGTAGTCCAGCGCCACCTTGCCGTCACGCTCAACAATCGAGAGCCTGCCAGAGAATGCTCGAAAGCCTTCCGCGATCATGTCGGCTGTTATCGACTTACGCTGCGCTATGGCGTAGAGCATCGCCCGCGCGTCCTAACCCTCTTGCAACATCGGGCGATAGTCACCCATGAAGGCCTCACGGTCGCCAGCGTAGTCGCGCCAGTCGATGCCAGAGCGTTGCGCGACATGCTTGTGTAATAGCTCAAGTAGTTGCTCGCGGGTTGGGGTGGTTTTCATTGTCTTGGTCATTTCTCTAGTGGTTGCGTGACTAGGACACGGTGCCCTTGGGTTTCGGCTGGGCTGGCCTACGCTTGAAGCCCCCGACCCACTACAGGCCGGAGGCATTTGCGTGGCGTCACGGAAAAGGTCAGACTAAGACCGGCTGTAGGTTGGCGAAGGCTTGGCGTGACTCGGAACACTCGGATGCAAACACTGGGAGCGGAATCTTTAAGGTCTTGATATTCTGCGCGTGCCGACACTTCGCCAGCTTGGCCAACCATCGCTTAGAGACTCCCGACCTATTCATACGCATCATGCCGGACAACATGGCAGCATGACCGCCAACGCTTCCGCCATCAGTCCCCCATGTGCTTCCGGCTTGTGTCTGCGGTGCGTAGTAAATCACGCCAATATCGGATTCCGCTTCCGTGAAGCCTTGATTGCTTCCGGCTTGGAATCGCTTGGAGAGGGTCAAGAGGCCAACGGTAGCCTCTATGCGTTCAATGTTTACGCCATTCTGGAAACAGTGTGCCGCGAAATCTTCTGGAGTCATGTTATGCCCTTTCAGGACAGGCCGGATCACTGACCGGCGGCAGTGTGGTGGTGGACGCTACTCGGCCCACCAGCGAGTGGGTTAGGCAATGGACATCAAGAGCGTGGACAGTCGCAGCGTCTGTTCACGAGTCAGCAATCCGTCATTCGTCACGAGGTCGCGCAGCGCGAGCTTGAGCGTGACTAGTGCGTATCCGGGGTATCCATCAGCAAGATGACGCTCTGCTTGATCGAACATGTAGTCCGTGTGAGTGCGTGTGGCGGTCATAGTGTCTCCTGTAGGGTGGTGGGTGCGAAGATATAGACGATTATAATGAATCTAATCGAATCGAGACCGTCAGCTGTGTGGTGTGTCAAACAAGTAGGGTTTGGGGTTACTCGGTAATGGTGATGGACGATAACCTAGCCAGGGTTATCGTGAGAGTAGAGGGTTACTGATGAGCGTTAGGGGAGCGGGAATATAGGATGGTGTGAGAAATAGAGGAGGGGGAATTGGGTTCTATCGCTTCATCACGATTGACCGATGCTATGCCACTGACAATAATTGTCAGTCTCCACCATCGCTACTAGCACAAATGTGGTCAGCTGCCATATATGTGCGAACACAGGAGTTATGGCTTTTATGTCCGGTAACTAATACTGCGTAAAAAACCCCCATTGCATAACTACAGCAACAGCAAGTATATACGAAAACGCATATCACTTATGTCGCGGCAATATCGATGGTGCGCGCTGTAAGTATGCATTATAGTGACGCGCAACGCGCAACCAGCACACGCATGGCAAGAGGGTAGGTGGGGGTGGGTCCCCAAAAACGCGGTAGATAATCCCGGGCTCCCCCTCCTTAAATTTTTTCTCCCTATCTCCCCGTAGCCGTCGCCATGCCAATAGCGTATAGCTGTCCATACGCAATCCGTATAGCTACGCCATATGCGTATTCTCGGTATCAAACAATCCATGCAAAAGAATACGAATAACCATAGTCACAGCCGCGCCTCATCGCACTGGTGTCACTAGCTACGAAGGAGCTGAACTGCAACCTACTACTCCTATAATTAGGTGTTGACATTGGTATCCGTATCTCTATATTTTATAGCACGGCAATACGCCTGCTATGCAATAACGATTGAAGGTGCGCTCATCAGGCCTCCGCCCCGTACGGCGTTGAGCGTGCATCATTGGGATATGGTACTGGAAGTCCGTCAGGGCTGAAGGATAGCCGCCCCCGGTGATCTATCACCCACCTCCTGGGGATGGGATACGCATAGATTGACATACGACCTGATACCTAGCCTGGCATGTGGAACCATGCGATACACGGTGGCTGCTGACGAAGGACCGTGAGAGTAGGATGGTATCAGGAAGTACGACATATCTGTACAGCCCCACTCAGGGGGTTAGGGTCACGGTCTATGCCTTCTGGTATACTAGGATGGGGTGGGGTCTGTACTCGGTGTTGACATTCTCCACAGATGTGGTATGTTTATCAGCATGACTGATGAGCATATCGTCACGGTTGGGGATACGGCTGAACGGGCGCTGGAGCAGGATGGGTGGAAGAAGCGGTTTAATGAGGCCGCGGCGTATCGAGCGTTAGATCGCTGGATGGCGTACGAGACGCGCAATGCTGACCGACTACGCCAGATTGCGATATTCAAGCCGCTGCCTGAGGGGCATAAGCGGTCTGCGATTACGGTACTGCCCGGTGATCCGCTGGAGTTCCAGGTACTGTTTGAGCTGAAGAAGCTATACAATGATGCTGATGCGATTGAGGACCTAGAGGGGCGCATTAAGGCTAGGACGGCTATTCTCAAGGATGCGACTGGGCTGATCTGCCGACTGTCGGAACGCTATGCGCAGATCATTGACCTGATTAAGGACCTCATGGCGCGTGAGGATAAGAAGTCGAATGGGATGGACCCCGACGAAATCCGTCGCTTAGCGGCAGAACCAGAATGACGCCCGACCAGGCGCGCAGGATCTTAGAGCGCGATCCGCTCAAATACTTCACACCATCGCCTACGCAAGAGGCGTTCCTGCGGCGTGATCCGTCTACATGGGCCAGCCTCATCGCATCGGTATCGCGTGGTGGTAAGTCTACGATTAGCTGTGTGGATCTGGCGATGACGCTGCGGGGCATCCACCCGCACCGACCTAATTATAAGCCGATCACGATCATTCAGTTCACGCCCAGCCGATTGCAGGCTGCCAATGTCATTGGGCGCAAGCTGTTTAAGCATTCTGAGCTACTACTTCCGAACGCGCCAGATGGCGTTGCTGATGAGCCGATGATACCCAAGTGGGAAATTCACAAGCTCAATGAGCCGAATGTGGCTGGTATGAAAGTTCCCTACGAATGTATTATGAAAAACGGCAATCGCTTGCTGTTTTCATGGGCTGGCGTGGAGGGCATAGCGAAGCGCATCGCCGGTCTGAGACTGGACGGCGCGTATGTCGACGAGGACGCTGGTACCGTTAGCCTGTTTGATGAGCTGTATTCCCGTCTATTAGACGCACAATCTGATAAATCCAAGCCGGGGCTTGGGTACTTTGTCTGGTCCAACACCAATCTGGCGTATAACGATGCCTACGAATCCTTCATCGAACGAGCCAACGCCGGAGAACCAGGACACCGCGTCTTTGAAATCGGACGAACCGAAAACCCAGCCATTGATGTCGCAGCCCGAGACAGAATCAGGCGAGTCCTCTCAGACGATGCCGCCTCTATTCGTATGGACGGGGAGCTGGGCGCCGGACGGCTCACTGCTATATACGCGAAGCAATGGTACGATCCCCGACATGTGCTACCAGAGGACTACCAGATCAGCGCGGCAGACAACCTATGGATCGGATACGACCCAGGTGTGGATCACCCGATGGGGATGATGGTGGTTGCCATCAATAAAGAGCAGCCGTTGCGTCTGAATGTCGTGAAATGCTGGATGTACCGTGGTGAAACCATCGAAAAGGATGTTGATAACCTAGCGGAATGGCTACGGGGCCGTAAGGTTGCTGGATTCGTCTATGATACGAACCTGAAAAACCGTGATCGCGGCGGCGGCCCGTCAGTTCTTCAGCGATTCAAGGAATTAGCAGCTAGCCGGGGGATTAACCCTATGGCTGGGTATTACCAGTCCAAGAAAAACCATGCGCCGGGTATTGCCATGGTGCGGCATTACCTGGAACCGAGCGATAATCACGAAGTCCCGCCGCTTATTGTCATCAGTAAGCCCAGCGATGAGAATGGAACTGGCGTTTTCCGCCAGCAGATGCTGAAATATCGTGGTAAGGAGGCTACGAAGTTCACTGGTGCTGGTGGAGTTATCAAGAAGGACGACGAGCTAACAGATTGTTGCAGATATCTTTGCATGCAACGGCCAAGTCATAACCCAGACTGGGCGTGTGGCAAGTCGTTGGATATTTATACAAAACATGTTGACTTCTTAGACAGGACTGGTACAGTAATAGTACCGACTGTCACTATGGGTACTCCTGAGCAACATACGCACGACTTTATGAAGGGCGTGTTCCTCCAGCGCCGTCGTGATCGGCGTTCGCCAGCTTGGCGTGAGGTGGCGCTCTAATGGAGCCAAATCGCCCACGCATCAGTACAGCATCGGCTAATACCTGGTCGGCAGCCCAGACGATTGATCTCGGTACCGGGGCGTTGCCGTCTGTTATTAGTGCTAACACACAACTCCGCCTTACTGGCCTCGACGGACAGGCAACCAGAGTTGAAGCGCTAGGATTTGAAGGAGCCGCGTTCCAACTCAACTCTCGTATCGCTAGTGGAACGCGGGCAACAAAGCTGTATCCAGCCGTTGGTTTTCCTGGGTATATTCTCAGCGTGACAGCATACGATGAGGCAACCGTTGCATATACTGCGAGCGCTCTTGCTCGATATGTTGTTTGGACAACCGAACAGCACACCGCTACAGCCAAGGGGTTCGGTCATTTTTGGACTGCCACGCTCAACGGTGCGGCAGCTCAAACCACCGCGATGTGGCTACAGGGTACAGCGGCTACTGATCCATTCCCAACTCTAGGCATCGGCGCAGCACCGACTGCTGGCAACGGGCTGCTGCAACTTGCCAGCGGCGCAACGAAGGCATATGGCATCGCGTGGGGAACTGACACTTTCCTGTATCGCACAGGCGCTAATGCGCTCAAGACGGATGGCGCATTCAGCGTCAACGGCGCACTTGAGGTAAGTAGTGCCGTTCTCATTAAGAGTAACACTACGCTAACAAATGGCGCGGCAGCGGCAGCGGGTACACTTCTCAATGCGCCGTCCGCAGGAAACCCAACGAAGTGGATTCCGATTAACGATAACGGGACGACCCGCTACATCCCAGCTTGGTGAACCATGACTATAACCGCCGACCAACTCACATTCCGACACATGGAAACGAAGGATCCAACAAAGATAACCGTATTTCTGTCCGTTGACGGCACACTTGCGGATGGCTCGCCGGTCTCTGGCCCTTGGCAGGGTGTCGATGTTGAACTTACGGCTGAAGAAATCTCCGTGGTAGCGGCAATCACAGACCGCGCCAAAGCCGTCCTTGTGGGTGGCGTCAATGCTGCCATAGCGAAGCGCTCCAATGTTGTCTGAACAGGAGTTTCAGGCGCTTGTCAGCGTACTTCAGCGTGCGCCTATGCTGCCAGCGGAGATGATATCGATTCAGGCTATTGTCGAAAAGATTAAGCCGCATGCTCCTAACGCAGCGGATAAAGTCAAATGACACATGAGTTCCACCCACAGGATCCATGTCATAGCGCAACACCCGAAGCTCTAAAAAAGAAAACCATGGCGTTTAATATCTCACCAGAAGCAAAGGCGACCGTTCAGCTTGGATTCCTCTGTACATGCGCTTTAGCTATTAGTACCGGCACGGTATTCGTGTGGAACATCAAAACGAATGTAGAGATGGCCTGTGAAGAGATTAAATTAATACGCTCGGATATGGCGACGAATAACAAGCGTCTCGACCGCCTGTGGTGGGAATACGAACAGCGCCATCAATCAAAGGTAATCCCATGAAGTGGGTGCCAGAGACTGAGCGAGACATCTCATTCTTCAGGATCATAGTTATCCTATGCCTGCTTGCGACCATAGCAACGCTGATCTGGGGATGCGCGGAGGCTAGACCAGAAGCCCCACAACCGCAAGGCCCCGGTCCAGCTACCGGACTTGGGGCCGGTCTGGTACACACCGGAGGACTTCTTGTCAAATGGGGACTTTGGGCAACTGGACTTGGGCTGGTCCTTCGCGTTGCCGGAGCATTCTTCGTCCCGGTCCTCAAACCATTCTGTACCATCCTCGGGGACATCGCAGAAATCGGGGCAATCTCCGCAGTTGTCGGAGCGGCATTCATCTGGATCGCAGACTACACCTGGCTGGTCGGAGTGGCTTGTGCAGTTGCCGGTCTGGCATGGCTTGTGTATCGCCGTGCTGTGCTGGTGCGCTGGTATCATTACTGCGTTGCTCTACTTAACATTCGTGGCTGGCCATCCGGTGTCAAGCGCGTTCTTGCCACAAAAGAAAAGGGAGCCATAGCGTGACACTTGGGCTCGGTCTTGGTCTTGGCTTATCGAGCGGAACGAGGCTTGGCCTTGGTTCAACGAGCGCGGCATCTGCCGAGCCGAATAACGACACGCACTTCTCGTTCACGGACTTCTATGTTCAGCAGACCGGCTCAAATCTGAACGCTGGTTCAACCAACACCGACGCTCCGTTGGCCACCTACACGAACAGCGCCGTGCTTGGCTGGAACAGCGGCACGGGCGTATTTGAAGTCGCGTCCGGTAATCCGGTAGCAGACGGAGTGGCAGTCGACATGTTCGCATCGGTCTATGTGACCGCTGGGGCAACAGTCGCGACCTTTGTTGGGCGTATCACCGCCGTCTCTAGCACCGCCGTTACTGTCAGCCTGACCGCCGTCAGCGGCACACCGCCCAGTACGGACACTGCTGGCGCTCGCACTATGCGTGTCGGTGGAGCATGGGCTGGCCCGAGTGGCACAACCACATTCCCGGTCAACTTCGTCGCTGCGGCGATGGTGAATGCCGCCGGGTACATCCCGCATGTGAACTATAAGAATGGCACCGACTACTCGATGACCGCTGTTATTACACGGTCGCTCAACGGTCCAGTCATTCAGCGCGGATATACCGCTACGCCACGCGACGGTGGACAGTGGCGCGTCAAGGGGCCGACGACTGGCGCGAGCTATATTGGCGTCAATGTAACCGGCTCCTACAATCTGTTCGCAGACATCGATGTGCAGAACAATGGGGCAACTGGAAGCGCAACCGGCTTTGCTCTCGCGGCGACAACCAATCTGGTGTTCGGCGTCTCGGTCCACGAGGTTCGCGGTCGCGGACTTGAACTGAACAATGTGCTTGGCGCACTGGTCGAGTGCGAAGCGTGGGGATGCAATACCAGCAACACGACCTACTCGGGTGGTATCCACGCCGCCACTGCCGGTTCGTTCGTATTCCGCTGCCTCGCGCATAACAACCGTTCAGGATCGAACGGCCACGGCATCACGATGGATACCAGCATCTACTGGAAGGAATGCATAAGCGCGTACAACACGGGCGACGGATACCAGTCGAACGCTGATACCAATGTGACTTTGAGTAGTTGCGATTTCTACAACAATGGCGCAAACGGACTCAACTTCACGGGTGGCAGTACGACCATGCTGCTCTCAATCGTCAACTGCAACTTCGTGAAGAATGGCGCTAACGGTATCCTGTTCCGTCGCTACGGCGAAGTCGGCGAGTTTGCTGGCAACCGCTTCGGTTCCGGAACGATGGCCAACACAACTGCGGACGCGACCACCTTCGAGCCGTTCTCTATGTCGGCGACAAACAACTCTAGTTATGCGTCGGATGTGACTCCGTGGTCAGACCCCGATAACGGCAACCTCAGCATTACACTCGCCGCTGCGGCTGGCGCTGGATACGGCTCGTACACCGCGGCATTCAACGGATTCGGAACCACCGTGGCCTACCCGGATGTGGGCGCGGCAGAAAAGAGTCACGCATGAGCGCCCCCGTTCCAACCTTTCAAGAGTTCTACTGTCAGACCACGGGGTCGAATCTCAACGCCGGTTCGACAACATCAGACACGCCTCTCGCTACTTACACCTCAGACCTCGTCTCGGGATGGAACGCGACGACTGGCGTGTTCACTGTGGCCGGTGGCGCTGATCCGGTTGCCGATGGTGTGACGGCTGGAATGTGGGCGAGCATCTATGTCACCGCTGGTGCGACCGTAGCGACCTTCGTTGCGAAAATTGTCGCCGTGACGACCACGACCGTCAGTGTTGCGTTGATCGGTCAGCACGGAACCAAGCCTGCGACCGACCTGCTCGGCGGGACCACCATGCGCGTCGGCGGTGCATGGGACGGACCAAGCGGCACGGTTGGGTTCCCCTTCGGCTTTGCAACCTGTCTCACCACGGATTGGTCAGCAGCGCAAGCATACATCGTCGGCGATGTCGTCGGCAACACGGGCGCGAGTGGAGGCAAGTTCCGCTGCATTCTCGGACACACGAACCAAGCGCCCCCGAACGCGACCTATTGGGTGGCCGAAACAGCCGGTTCTCCACGGGTCAACATCAAGAACGGCGTCACCTACGCGATCACCTCCGGGATGACTCATGGCGTCACCACACCGGCCATCGGTGCTTGTATCTTCAGCGGATATACGGCAACACCCGGCGACGGCGGCATTGCCATCTTCGATGGAGGCGCACCAGCGACCGCTTACACGATGCTGACAGTTTCGGTAGCGCGAATCGTTATCGAAAGCCTTCAATTCCAGAATAACGGCGGTGGCTCACCTGGCGGCGCTGCTGGTGACGGTATCCGCGTCACCGCTGGTGGCAGCATGGTGCGCAAGTGCATCGCCAAGACGATGCGCCATAACGGCATCTACCTTGGTGCTAACAGTCAGGCGGTCGAGTGTGAGGCCGTCGAATGCAACACGCGCAATACCACTTCGGGCGGTAACTTTGGCGGAATCACGCTTAGCTCTGGCGGAGCACGCGCTGTTCGTTGCATCTCGCACGACCATACTGGCGGCGTCAACGCGCACGGTATCGTGGTTACGGGAGCCGGTGTTGTCGATGGGTGCATCCTCGCCAACATCAGCGGCGACGGCATTTTCAGCACGACATCTGGCGTTTCCGGCTTCACATCGTGCGACTTCTACAACTGCCGACACGGCATCAATCTTGCTGCTGGTCCGGCAAACCCGACAGTTGCCTGCATCGAGAACTGCAACTTCCTCAAGGGAAGTGGATACGGAATCGTATGGCGTGCGAACACCATTGGCACCCTGCTGAAGTGCTCATTCGGTCGCGGCACGATGGTCAATGCGAGCGGTGATATATCGGTCACTGAACCGTGTGGCATCATCGAGATCGGCACCAAGTACCTCACTTCCGACACAACCCCGTGGGTTGATCCGACAACTGGCGACTTCCGCATCAGCTCGTCACAGGTTGTTGCCAAGGGCCGCGGTCGGTTCCTCATGACTAAATCTGGCTACACCGGAACAGTTGGATACCCCGACATCGGCGCCGCTCAGAAACAACCATCTTAACTAGGAATAAACATGTCAGAATCACATAGCGAAGATCCCAAGGTAAACACGCTAGCTGGAGCCGTGGTTCACACCGCAGTTACAGTAACCAGCTCGGCACAGCTTGTATCCGGTCTGTTTACTTACCCAACCGGATACGACGCATCGCACATTCAGGAAGTACTGATTAACGCGGTAACATCCGATGGGTCAACGAATCGCGGTACGATTCTCTGGGGCGCATCTACTCCACTTGCCCCTCTCGCCGCTGGAGTATCGCAGAATGTCCCAGTTCGCGGCGGTAACTTCTACATCCAGCGTCTCGGCGGTGCCGATGTTCCGGTAATCCTCACGGCGTTCCTTGATTAATAGATCATTCACATGGAAGATCCTAGCGAACCGGATAATCAGCAGGCGGCCATTGGCCGAGTCATTAGCCGCATTATCGAAGCTGGCAGGCTTGACCGTGAAAAGTGGCTCAAGCAGGGCGATGAGATTGAGCGGTACACGACATCGGACGATTACGGATTCCTGTATCAGGACTTCGATACGGATATATCGTTTAAGGCGCGTGTCAATAAGGCGAGTGAGTATCAGCAGATTTACGGCGCGTTCCTGTATCCGAATAATCCAGACGCAGCAATAACATCCGAGGCGTGGGCTTCCACTTGGGCAACTAAGCGGCACCGAATTGAAGAGCAGTACGCAGATTACGCTGCAAAGCACGGCAATCTTGCCGTTCACATGCGCCGATGCGTAGACCATGCGCTCATTTATGGCCGCGCTCCGTTGTGGGCTGGATTCAATGCCAGTAAGGGCATCGTGCAGCATGTATTTGATCGCTCCAGCCATTTGCTGCTAGATCCAGATGCTAAGAACTTTGAGGAAATCAACTGGCAGTCCCGTGAGCGATTCAAGCCACGCTGGGAATTGGCCAAGCGGTATCCAGAGAGCGCAGCAATTATCGACAAGCTGCCTGGGTATTCTGACCCATCTAGCAAAGGTAAGGATAAAGCCCCTCAGGGCGATCGTGGTTCTGATATTATTCAATACTACGAAGTCTGGATGGGCGTTGCGGCAAGTAACTATAGCGCCAGCCTAGAGACTGTTACCGCCGATGGCGTGCCCATGCAGCCGAAAATGAAGTACTGCATTGCTGATGGCAAGATTATCCACGCTGGCGATTGGGAAATACCGTTCTTCCTGATGGACGAGTGGCCAGGTACATGTCTGGACCTTATGGAGAAGCCGGGATGCCTCTGGCCAACGCAGCCGCTGGAACCGGGTATGGGCCATCTGCGTGCGATGAACTACGCATACACGCTGTTCATTTCCAAGTTCCGCTTCATGTCGCGCACGCCATTTGCACGCATGACGGTTAATGGCCAGAAGATCGAAAACGAGCAGCTTCATAAGATTCTACGCGGCGAGCAGATTGATATTCTGGATGTTGTTGTCAACGGTGCCGAGATCGGTGATGTTGATATTAATAAGCTATTCCAGCGCATTGATTGGGGCGATCCAGTCCCAGGAATGGAACGGCTGTGGGCGCTTCTGTCAACGGAGTTTGAGAAGTCAACTGGTCTAGCTGAAGTGCTATACGCCGGTCAGACCAAGACGCAGATACGCTCTGCCAAGGCTGCGGATATTATCGAATCGAATAGCCGCATGCGCTCTGACGCTATGCGTGAAACTGTTGTGCAATATCTCACCAAGATATTCCGCAAGACACTGTTTGCAGCTCGCTATATGCACGGCTCAGAGGACATCACCAAGCTGTTCGGACCGGAAGCTGGCAAACTATGGGGTGAACTTGGCAGCCCGGAGGCCGTTGTTCAAGAAGAAGAGATGCGTGCGCAGATCGGCGAGATGATGAGCCAGCAGATGCAGATGATGGGCGCACCGCCAGAGCAGATCGTGGCCTCAGTCGAAGAGCAGCTTGGTCCACCACAGTTCGTTAGTATGGACGGCTGGCTGCACGAAGCGGATCGCATGGTTGATGCGGGTAGCATGCGCCGCATGGACGCCGATGCGCAGATGCAGGCAGTTAGTGTCATGTTGAACCAAGTTGGACCCTCCGTTGTGAACATCCCTGGAGGAGCCGCATTCATTGGAATGTTGGCTGCTGAAGCAACGAAACTGAGCCGTCTAAGCCCGGAACTTCTCGCTGCCGCAGAGAATATTGCAACCATGGCCCAGCAAATGGCCATGATGCCGCCCCTGCCGCCGGGGCCGTCGCCAGAGAAACCACCGCAAGCTGGTCCTACCGGCGGAACACCTCAGGGAGTTTAACATGGAAACCGCGCAACAGACCAGCAAGCGATACGCTGCACTAGAGAGAAAGCGTCGAGCAGCCATGGCCTATCTCAAGGCTATGGGGTATGATGGCGACTTTGATACAGCGGTCCACGGATGGCTCGCCGGACAACCGGCAGACACCATGTCTATATATAAACCAATCCACCAAAACGGGAAAGTTAATCAGCACGGCGCTATTCAGGCCATATTTGACGAGATAGACAACATAGAGATCGGCGACAATAAGGCTATCGCTCGGGCGGTGCAAACCGCAAATCGTATATACCGTGGTAGAACCATTAACCAGGGCGATGACCCGGAGTTCGATAAAACACACGCGTACGGTGATGACGGAATAGGTAAGGATCTTTTAGAGAAAACACCGTATAAAGATGATGAGATATGGGCCGAGCGCGCTTATAGCGGTAGTGGCCCAGGCGGTCGCAAGCTAACAGATAAAGAACTCGCCTTCTCAGAGCAGATGGCGAATAAATACATGAAGCAGCCACGCGTTCCTAAATAACCTAGAGGACCACACAATGCCGACCTACGATTTCGAGTGCCGCAAGTGCCACACGCAATTTGATGAGGTTCTGTCTATCAGCCAGCGCGATAAGGCAGTATCATGTCCTGACTGTGGTGCAAGTGCTAAGCGAAAGATAAGCACCCCATATTTCCCTGGTACTGGTGGCGATCCGTATGACTGGAGTTCTGAAAATGGCGGCAAGGGCCGTCGTATCAGCCAGATGGACCCAGATACGAAAACGCCTTACTACGCTAGATCCAGGCAGCAGATCCATGAGGACGGCAAGCGTCGTGGCCTCACCGTAATTAATGCCTAAATCACCACAGGTGTATAGTTTATATACAACTCCGTATAGAATATATACACTACCCAAGGAAACATGTTGACAATGACCACAAACCCTGATAGTATGTTAGCAGCCGAACCGGATACCGGAGTCGAGCAGACTGGCGCACCTGAGCAATCAGCCGCCCCTGCCGCCGACACCGCCCAGGTGGAGCCGACGACGCATGCTGATTCGCCCGCACCAGCGGCACCGAACCCGCAGACCGACGAGTCTTTGACAACCTCTCCCAAAGAAACGCAACCGGCAGCACAACCGGCAACGCCACAGTCAGCGCAGCCTGACTGGTCTAAGGAAGGTCCCGTACTCCAAAAGCGGTACGAGGATATCCGAGCCGACTATAATCGGAAGATTAACCAGTGGCAGCAGACTTACCAGCAGCAAAGCACGCAGCTTACTGAGTTGCAGAAGTTCAAGCAGGAACAGGAACAGCGGGCGCAGGCGGCAAGCCTGAAACCATGGTCCAAGCTCCATCCTGAACACAGCAAGTTCAACAGTATGCTGGACCGCGCTAAGACGGTCGAACGGCAGCTCCAGGGCATTGATCCGTCGCTACCGCCTGAACAGCAGGCAGCGATTAAGAACGCGATCACCAGCGCATTGTCGCCGGAAGAGCGGGCGCAGATCATGGAATACCGTGATAGTGTCCAGAACTTCCAGCGCGATCTCGTCACAGACCCGCAAGGGACGCTGATGCCGATGGTCGATAAACTGGTTGAGCAACGCATGGAGCAATTCATGCAGCGGCAGAAGGCCGAGGAATCGGTACAGCGAGACTTCGCTGATCCGCAGTTGGCGCCGCTTATTGAGAAGTACAGTTCTGACTTCAAGCAGGCGCTGGATGAAGGTGTGCCGTATAAATACACGACACACATGATGAAGATGCACGCCAATACCGAGGCAATGGCACAAGAGGTCGCCAGGCTCAAGGCGGAGTTAGCCAAGGCCGGTGTCAAGGTTGAGAGTGCCGATGCACGGCAGCGTTTAGTCAAGGGAGAGGCGGCAATAACCCGCGATCCGCGTCCACCTGTCCGAGATTCCTACGAACTAGCTAAGACCGAGGGTCGTAAGCGCGGTATCACTCCCGATTCCCCGCAATTCGCGGCACTCCTAGCTAAATATCAACAATCAACATAATCACAAGGTAAAACAACATGTCTGGTACCCAGGATGTTATCTCACCCGTGACGCTGGCCAATGTGGCTCGCGGCGCATGGGATGGGATTTGTCAGAATAACCCTCTCTTTGGTGAACTTAAAAAGAAAGGCACCATTGAGTACGATGTGAACGGCGGCAGCGATGGCTCCACGCTCAACTCGGCCACCTATGAACTAAGCGGAACCATCGAAGCTGGCCGCTATAAGCCGTTTATTTCGTCTCCCGGCATGGATATCTCTTCGCAGTACGCTGCGAAAGTGCGATTCAAGCGTTGGAACGGTAACTTCGGTGAAATCTGCGCTGCGGTGCCGTTCGACCGTGGTGCGCTGCGCCGTAACCAGGGCAGCCAGATCGTTGATCTGAGCAAGACCGAGATTCCCGCCCTCTACCGAGACATGATCGTCGCTGATCCTGGCCTCGCTTGGCAGATTCTCCAGCACAACGCTACGCCTTACTCGGGCGGCGGCTTGCCGATCTACGGCCTGCCGACCTTCCTGCCCGGCAACGGTGCGACTGTCAGCGCCGCTGGCGTTGTCTCGACCTACTCCATGGCAACCGCCACGACCGACTACGATCTCGAAGGCTACACGCCTCCGACCGGAACCGGCACTGGCACTCTGACCGGATCGGCCCCAGCCAGTACGGACAAGTTCATTGCCATCGGTGGGTCTCCGACCTACCAGAACTACCTCAATCTGTCGCTTAAGTACGGCGCACTGACTGGCGTAGACAACCTGGAGTACGACGCGTGGTCACCGACCCTCCTGAACTCCAGCTACACCAGTTGGACAGGTACGGCAGGCGACGAAGCGAACGCCATCGAAATCTTCCTCAGCGAAGGTGTGTTCCAAGGCAGCCGCTTCTCGTCCAGCGATGTGAACAAGATCCCCAATATGGGCGTTCTGGACAAGATTTTCTTCGGCTACCTCGGCAAGAAGAAAGCCAGCCGCGAGACGGTGTTCGTCATGCCCAGCAAGTCGGATACCGCTGTTGCTGATACCGGGTACCCAGTGTCGGTCATCCGTCACCAGGGCATCAACTTCTTCTGGGACGAGAATATGCCGACTGAAACGGCGTATATCTACAACACCGCCCAGATGAAGCTCAAAGTGCAGCCGCTCTACAAGGGCCTCGCACAGGGCAACCCGCTGAAGGTCAGCGGCGAAGATGCGGGCATCATCGAAACCGAAATCGTGCAGGATCCGGTTCGCCGTCAGTGGCTCGTCAACGCGACGATCCCGGCGCAGCTCATCTGCAACCCGCGCTACTTCGTGCGGATCAGTAACTACTCGTAAGAGTAGTCTGGGAAGGCCCTGGTGTGGGTGTTCCACACTGGGGCCGACCTTTACCTATCTGGAGTCGGGTTAGTCCCGCTCAGAAAGACTCACTATCATGGCTTCACTCACTCAATCAATTCCAGTTGGCTTCGCTTCCGCTAACGCTCAGCACGCTGCCGATCTTGGTAAGACCGTCTTTGTTGACGGTAAAATCTTCAAGCTCGTCAAGGCGACTTCGACCATCACCACCGCCGCTTCCCGTGGCCTTGTGACGGCGTTCTCGTCTGGCGCTCCGACCTGGAGTGTCGCGCTTCCCAGCTATCCGGTTGCCAATGATGTCCTGTTCGTCCCCGCTGGCCAAGTTGGCTCGACTGGTACGACATCGCTTATCGCTGGCGACTACTTCCTGGCTCAGGTTTCTGGCCCAGCCACTGGCCTTGCCGCTGACACCGCTGCCACCCTCGCCGCCGGTACCGCCGTCAGCTTGGTTCAGGTACTCGTTGTCAACTCGCTCGGTCAGCTTGCTGCGTACACCCCGCTGGCCTCAGCGGTACTGCCAATCGGCAATATCCGCTCGACCAATACGGCTGTTGCTTCGGTTGTTTCGGCCCCGATCACCATCATGGTTGGCGGTCTGGTCTAAGATATGTTGACAGAGGCGCAGTGTTATAGGCGCCGGGACCCCGGTGATAGTTTTCCGTTGCATGTTCGCATGCTGTGGAGGCTATCATCGGTTCCTTTGTCTGAGGACGACCTCCTAGACCTGCAACATACCCCAGAGGACCTTCATGCCGCCCAGTACTACGCCGGATGTCTCCCTTAGTGAGATATTAGACCGCCTGGATGACAGGTCGGCACCGGACTGTGAGAGTCGCTTTCTGAATCACGGGGATGATATCCTCGATGTGATGATTGGGCTTCAGCAGATGATCCGCAATAAGCGGCTCTTTGGTTGCCCACCGCTGCCAGTCGGCGCGTGGAACGGTGATGCCATTGCGGTTGGTAGCGGTCCTAGCCTCATGGACCATATGGATGACCTGCGTAGAGCGCAGGATAAAATGTTGATTGTAGCGGCACACTCTGCGGTGCCAAAGCTGTTGCAGCACGGCGTTATACCTCACATGATAACACCGAAAGAGCGCGACCCAGATATTGGTATTATCCCCAATAAGTTACCAGAGAAAGTTGTGTACGCTGGTCTGCCATGCGTTCCGGTTGCGCCGGATCGGTGCCACACCGCGTACCTCGTTGGCTGTAGTGATCCCATCTTGCGCTGGCTTGGATTCGCACGCGACGACATTGGAACCCCACAGAATAGCGGAACACTTGCCGCCTATGTGGCTTCGGTTGTATCAACTGGAGCCTTATATCTTGTTGGCTACGACATGACCATCGGGCATTACGATGGGTTCAAGTTCCCGGAAGAGACTACTGATGGCGATATAGAGTGTGCAGATGGAGTGCGCCGTCCGTCATGCCGTATCTACCGAGTAGCACAGGCCGAGCTTAATGCAATAGCCGACCGCAAGCGCGTCGTGCAGATGAACCCCAAGGGCGGACTTGTCCGTGGCGCTAAGTCACAGGAGCCGCTACTGAATATCCAGCCACGGAATGTTTGGGACGCTCCGGCTGGCATTATGTCGTATGTGCAATCGCCAGTGCAGTACGGACAATTTGAATCGCAGGTACGCAAGCTGCCCAATCTATTCCGCACCGCTGAGTATAGACTGAGCCGGGCGCATGGATCTGCGGCCATGACTACCAAGGCACTGTTTGGCGATGACCATCTGTTGGGAACCGCTCTGTTCCAGTCGGTCTATGTCGGCACATCAATTCTCAAGCGAACCATGAATCTATCAGACGATGAAACCGCCGAAACGCTGCGAGTCGCGCTTGGCAATCCCATCAAGGCGCTAGGTCCCATCTCGGAAAGGATGCTCAGTGGACTTCACTGAAACCATCTGGCCTGACTGGACACCCAATAAACGCAGGGCGCAATTCTATGCACTCCGCTGCATGGCCCACCGTATGCGGAAGTTTGGGTTTGAGCCTGTGATTAACAAGCTCGACGCTCGATCCCTCCTGTGCCTAGGAATTATCGCGCATGAGCCGATGGCCAGTGCGTGTCAGGCAGAAGCGATTGCGAAAGATCCAGCCGTGGAGGACATCATCAAGCAGATTAAGGGCGTAGCCGTATGAGCAGCATTGTATTCGTCCGTACCGGAAGCACGCTCCGTGATGCATTCATCTACCAGAATGCCGACGCAACATTCAATACTGGTCGCGTACAGGCTGACTTCACACTGAAGCTATCTAAAGACGGAACTGGCAACCAGTCAACTAGCGGCATCACGATTGCTGAGGTATCAGCGGCAAACAACCCAGGCGAGTATTCAGTAACGGTCGCATCAAGTGCGTTTGTAGCCACTGCTGGAACCTATGTGTTAACGATTACACGCACCAGCGATCCGGTGTTTACATGGGATCAAATATATGTTGTGAACCTGACCGGAAGTGCCGCCTCTACCCCGGCTAGCTTCACAGCTACGGTTGGTGATGGTCGCATCACTGATGGCGTCAGTGCGCTTGACGAGGCGATGATTTACCTGACGCTTGCTGGTTCTTTCTACACGCAGACAACCAGCGATGCGTCTGGGCTATGGGGTCCAGTATATCTTGGCGATGGTACCTATACCGTATGGGCGCAGAAGAGTGGATACACACAGGCCACTGGCACCATCGTTGTGTCCGGAGCTTCGGTAACTGGACCAGGCACAGACATCGCACTGGCCGTTGGCAGCACAACGAACCCGCTGTCTGCCGCGCAACTGTGGTCATACGCTCGCCGCATGGCGATTGACTTCACCGGAACCAAGGCTGATGCGATTATCAAGGGCGCAGTCAACGATGCGCTGGATATGGTATCAAGCGAGCGGCCATGGCCATTCCTACTGCGCAAGGCGTATCTGAATCTACGCGGCGCGTACTCAACCGGCACCATTACAATAACCAATGGTGCAAATACGATCACGCTGACCACTGGCACATGGCCAACATGGGCCGCGTCTGGCAAGGTCATGGTATCTGGCCAGATCATTGATGTCGCTACGCGCACCAGTGATACCGTGCTGACGATGGCCGATTCATGGGGTGCCGCGACCATCACTACCGCAAGCTATGTCATCTACCAAAACGAGTACGATCTGCCAGACGATATCTGGCGATTCCATGAGACGCTACCTGGACAGCGATGGGGATGGGGCGCTTTCCCCACCGACATCGGTGAGGTCCTCAAGGCGGAGAACTACGCGACATATAGTCAGGCTTTCCCAAGCCTATATGCTATCGCCAATGGAAGCTTCGTCTGTTGGCCTTACCCGGCTTCAGATGCAATGTATGCGTACACCTACTACGCACGCCCGGCTCGTCTCACCAGCGACAGCGATATCGCCGATTGGGACCCCGTTCATCTGGAAGCGTTGCGCCGTGCCATTGACTATCAGCTTGCTCGTCAGATAGGCAAAGTCATCTCTGGCGATGCCAACACCACACTGGCCGCATATCGTGAAGCATTGGCAAGAGACAAGACTTCAGACAAGCAGCCAACCAACATACCAGCTGTTGGAACCCCGGATCTGCGTGTGGGCCTGTCACATGAATACGACTGGAAGAGGCTGCCGTAATGGCCTGGAACGGCTATCGTGATAACGAATCTGATGTCAGCCCAGACTGGGCTGAGCTAGAGAACTGTTCCCTATATATTCAGGGCGAGTGTCAGAGGCGCCTTGGATTTGGTGCGAAGGTAAATCTATCGGCAGCCGTTGTGCGTTCGACGATTGAGCTTGGCAACTATGCGCTGCTGGCTACCGCTGGTGGGGCTGTTCTATCAGTCAATCAAACAACCGATGCTGTTACATCGCTGACAACCGGGCTGAATACCACTAACTGGCCGACATGGGCGAGCGCCAGCGGAAGAGCGTTCTTCACCAATGGATCAGATTCCGTTAAGGTCAGTGACGATGGGACAAACTGGCGCAGTGCTGGAATCGCAGACCCAGCTACGGCAGCTACTGCTAGCGCAACTGGGTCTGGCGGTGTCGTAACCGCCGGTACGCACCTGGTTCGTTACCGATACTACGATTCAACCCGCAAGCGGTATAGTAACCCATCGGTTGCTGCCGAGATAACCATCACTGCTGGTTCTAAGATTTCCGCTGGGTACACAACGCAGTCTGACGCAGAGGTTGACAAGATCATCGTTGAGATGACGCCGATTGATAGCGAAACATACTACCAAGTGGCTACTGTTACCGACGCCACCAGTAGTACTACAATCGATATATCTGACGCAGACCTTATCCTGCTGACTCCGGCTAGCGATATCGGTGACACGCACCATGGCGTACCTCCAACCTACGGACTCATTGGCGAGCATCGTAGCCGGCTCTGGCTGTGGAGTACAACTACCGCTGAGTTGGCGTACACACGCCCATACTTCCCGGAATCGTGGGATTCTACGAACTACGCGCTCAAGATCACGCTTGATGATAGCGATACTCCGGCTGGAATGTGTGGGTATTTCTCAGACCTCTACCTATTCGGCCAGCGTAGTATCCGCCGACTGATATTCACTGGCGATCCTGCGGCAGCGCAGATATACAATGTGCCTGGTAACTTCGGCATATTTAATCAGCGATGTGTTATACGCATAGATGGCGGTATGATGTTTGGCTGGGGCCGCAACGGCATGTGGATGATCGACGCCATGCTGCCCAAGAAAATCAGTGACCGTATTGATGCGACGATTGCGAGCTTAATCGCCGCAACAGCTACGACCCAGCGGTTTATCGCCTACGAGCCGATCCGCCGGGAGGTTGCGTTCTTCTTCCCGCTGTCTGGCGCTACCACCTGTAAGGCGGCAGCGGTATATTCTCTTGACACGCAGGAGTGGACGCTGTGGAAGTTCCGCCAGCCTATGACGGCATCGGTGCTGAACACGCAGTATAGTGATCGCCAGCGTCTGATGGTCTGCGATGCCAATGGCTACGCGTGGCGTATGGGCGTATCGACCAATGACGGTGGCGGAGATGGCGCTGTTACCGTTACGAGCGGCAGTACCACCACGGTTATTAACTGTACTAATAGCGCCACGGCTGGGCAGATACTCTATAGCCCGACTACCGGCGAAGAGCGTACTATCAGCGTGGCAACCGGCAGCGCCATTACTGTGTCGTCGGCGTTCAGCGCGATACCAGCAACCGGCAGTGTGTTGTATGTTGGCAGTATTCGCCAGCGTATGATTACCGACTGGAACCCCATGGATGGCATGGACGCCAAGAAGCGACCAGATAAGTTTATGATCGCCATTCGTCCTGAGGGCGATATGGGTACAGCCAAAGTTAACTTCTATACTGACTTCTCAGCTACGCAGGAAGTTGTTTCCGCTAACGCCTCTGACACTTTCCCAGAAGGCGTGTCTATTGCCGGAAACCAGATAACCGTTGATTTCGATGACGGTGCTGCCGATGGGTACATACCAGTGCCGACTGTATGCGAGTGGAAGCGTGTAGTCAAAGCTGAGATTATTGCAGAGTACCCACTCGACGGCGTCCGATTTGTTGATGCGTCGTTTGATCCAGGACAGCAGATGCAGGCGCGTGACGAGTAATGCCGTTTAGCACCAACACGAAGAATAACGACTTCGGCCACGCACAGGTCCTGCGTGATATCGAGTATCTGTATCTGTACCTCAAGGGCGACACTCCGGGGTATGTGAACCAGAGCATTCAAGATGACGGCATTACTGGCGAGTCGCTAGATAATCGCATTATTAATTTGGGTGGCGGCGGCGGAGGCGAAACTGCCACAACGCAGAATCTTCGGGTATTTACCGTCAAAACAACATCAAACAACAAGAGTCTTGGATATGGTACTCCGACACTTCGAGGAGCGGTCTGGAATGCAACGCCGCTGAGTGCGGGAACACCGCTATCGTCCGCATACGATCCCAATAGTGAGACGGCCATAACGGACGATGGTATTTGCTATGCCTCTGACAACGCAACTGGCGAAAGTGTGCTTCTTGTCCAACGCGCTGTCGATGGTCAGGGTGGCGGAATACTAACATTTGACTTGCCGCAGGCATGTTTGTTCTTGGCATATCGTCAGATCCAAGTCCCGGTCAGTGGCGGAACTTCGGTGTTAGCGTGGGAGGCATACTGGGCATGACGATACCAGACGCACAGCTAATTTATGTATCATCCGGCACTATCCCTAATACTGCTGGAGGACAGCCGCCAGCAATCGGCTATGTCAGCGACTCGGTTACCGGATGGGATTTTGGGTTCCCAGGGCCGACGGAATATCTATTCGATATTTACGAGGGCGGATCTCCGATGGTTGACGGGCGTGTATTTCAGGTCACCTCCGTCGGATCTAATTGTGACGAGCAACCGGCATTTGCTGTTGGTCCTTCATCTTTAGTTCCGCTCGCTGGCAGCGGTCGTGAGATTAATAATTTCCCAGTAATGTTCCTACACAACACGACTGACTCCAGTGGTTTACAAACCTGTTTCTACAACGACGGAATAGACGCATTGTTTTTCAATGGGGCCTTCTTCTTAGGTAGTCCGCTTCCGGGGTTTTGGTTGAATCCAGGGCAATCGACCCTTGCAATGGTTCCGCGGTCCATGATACCGCTTATCATTGACCCAGCAGACGCGGTCGCCGGGCATTTGGTTGGCAACGATAGCTCAGTTGTTAGTTGGTGCTTGGCCAGCAGTAGCTCTTTCCCAGCACTCGTTCCTCTGGCAAACTCAAACGCCATTGCTGATATTGGCGTCGGCGTTAACGCAACTGACGCCAGATTGTCGGTCGTGCGGTACGACGGTCAGACCTCATCAAAGGATGGGGCCGTTGCAAACCCAACAAACGGCCATTTCAACAATCCAGCGGTGATGGTCTGCGCGCAGCGGTGCTACAGGCGTGGGGCAACCCATGCAACCTATGATTGGCCCGGATACTCAACATAATAGCCTTGACATTCACTCAATATCACTTAGGATAACACTATGGCTCTAGCATTCGGCAGGCTTGAAAACCCCAATCCAATGAATCCCACTATGGGGCGGCCCATCCAGGCTAACGCTGGTGGATTTAACCCCCAGTCGTACCGCGATCAAGCCATGCGCCGATTGGCGTTTAGTCTCGACGGTCCGTACAGCGACCAATGGCAGCAGAGCCAGATTAACCGGAACGCTGACGCACTAGCCAAGTCCAGTGAGCAGCAGATGGAACAGTTGCGGGCCGATGCGTCGAGCCGTGGCTTAGCGTTTAACGACCCGTCGCTACAGGCTGAGCAACGCCGGATCAGCGAGGGACGCCGTACCGCAGCCATCGGGATGGCTGGCGATGTGCGCCGTGAAGCGGCTGGCGCTAACTGGCAAGGCGGTATGCAGGCTGCCAACACACTCCTGAATCAGACCAGTCCGTATGCGGTTGGCGGCGGTAGCTACACCAGCTATCAGCCCCATGTCCGTGGCGGCGGCGGTCTGGCATTCACCCCTAAATCATCGTGGCGCTACGGCAGCACGAAACTCTAAACAGTAGGAACCCACATGCCTTACGATCCATACGATGATGAAGTTGCCGCTGGTGTTCCCGAGCTATTGCGGCGTCCGGTTGAGGAAAGCCCGTTTGAGCGTTACCGAAAGGCAAAGGGACTAGCTGCCAATCCCAACGCTGTTCAGCGCACATCAGACGGCTACGACCAATTCCCAATTCCGGCTGGAGCTGCCGCATTTGATCCACGCGATATTGAATCCGTGAAGCAAGCTGCTATCGCCAGTGGTGCGTATCGGCGGCGTTCTGATGCTGGCACTCCCGGCATGTCCTACGCCAGCATGCGCATGCCAGATGGCTCGCTGAAGGAAGTATATAACCAGGGTAGCGCGTATAAACCAATGGGTGAAGATGTATTCTTGACCGCCGTTAAGGCAAAGTCGGCTGAGCGCCTAGCTGCGGAAGAGCGCCAGCGTGTAGCTGAAGAGCGTAAGGCATCACCAGAATATCGCATGCAGGAATTGCAGATCCGCGCTGCTGAATCAAAGCTGGCACAAGAGGCTGAGGATAGGAAGAGGCGTGCTGGCGTTATTGATTCCATTACCAACGCCGCTCCTAATACCGTTCCTTACGCCCCTGGTATGCAGCCAGGCGCATCGCCCTACGGCGATATTCCAGCCAGTGCTAAGCTCGCCGCTGCCGGTGGCGATCTGTCTGGTGTTGGGCGCATTCTGGCAGATCGGGAAGCTCGTCAGGAAGCCATTGCCCAGCGCCCCGAGGACCGCCGATTGGTTGGCGAGGACACGCGTGGTATCGTGGCTAGGAACCTTGTCGAGAAACTTCAGGCTAAGGGCAGTCTAACACCGCGTGAGATGGACTCATACCGGCAGGCTACGGCAGAGTTGTCCAAGCAAGGATTCGGTGAAGCCATCGGAGTACAGCCGACAGAGCGTGCTGCCAGAGCCGACGCGGCGGCCAAAGCTAAAGCAATTATTAGTAGAGCCGATGAACTGGCCGGTGGCCTATTCGGCTATGCATCGGACGCAGATATCAACGAGATTGTCACCGAAGCACAGGGTCTTGCCGACGAACTGGCTCAGGCTGGGTATACGCCGGAGCAGATCAACGCGGTTATGTCAGACATTGAGTCGAAGCTTGAGCGTGTTAACAAGAATGAGTTTAGACTGGAGCGCCGCTAATGCTTCCCGTTATCCTGAGTATCGCAGGCGGCTTACTCCCCGCCATCATCGACGCCTTCCGCTCGGGTAAATCACCCGAGGAGGCCGCTGCCATTGTCGCGCCCAAGCGGCGTGAGATGATTGACCGTCTGACTGGCTCTGGCATGAACGGAGTTGCAGCAGAGAAGATGGCCGATGAGGCTATGCAAGGCGAGATTGAAAAGGCGCAGCTGCCGGAGCCAATGAATCCGTGGCTTAGTACCGCCCTCATGGCCGCTGGTGCGTATGGTGGCTTCCGCGCTGGTAAAGCGATTAGCGGTATGCGCGCTGCCAAGACAGCACCAGCCATAGAGAAACAGACTGGTGCTACGCCAGCTAAACAGACCAGCACGAATGCAACCGAAACCGAGCGACCGACATCCCGTGCGCCCAAGGGTGATGAGGCTGAGGCCGTGCATAATACTATGGAAGAGGCCGGAGAAGAACACGCGGTTCCCAGACTCACCATGGGTCCGCAATATCGTGGCAAAAACCAAGGGCCATCCCCGCAGCCAAAAACGGTTGATGTGCAGTTTGAGCGCATTGCGCCATTCCCTGGACGGCCAGCGCAAGTGTCGCCAGAAATGAACACAGACGAGGCGCGTATGCTAATTGGATCTGGCGAGAGTATGCCGGGGCGAAATTCCAGGAGCTTTACGATGCTCGATCCGTTCCCACGAAACATTGGTCTATCACCAGAATCAGCCAATCGCTATGAGGTTGATCGCATGCGTAGTCGGCTCTACGGACGCGAAGGCGGTTAATTGGACCCATTTGCCCCAGAAGGCGTACTCCCTAATGTCCTGCGATGGGTCAGCCGTCCTGGGCAGGGGGTACGCAATATCCTGCGTGGCAATCCAGCGGCTGCCGGTCGGCAAGTCGCTGACTTTGTTGGCGAGGGCATAGACGCTTTCTTGCCCGGTGATTGGATACCAGCGCCCACCCGCAAAGAGGACTACATCAGTGGGTCTGAGTTTGTCGGACTGAGTAAGGACGCTAACCCAGCACTGCGTACCGCTACTGATATTGGGGTTGAGCTAGCTACTGACCCCCTATCGTTCCTATCGTTTGGCTTAACCGGGGCAGCTAAGGCCGCTGCTGCCGCAGGCAAGGCGGTTTCTAAGCCAATCTACGGGGTATCTGTTGGCGTACCCTTCCTGGGACGCACGGAGAGGGCGATCCCCGGCCTAGACGCCTTTGACGCGCCTGTAGACCCCCTGTCGCTAGCCATGCGTGGTACCGATACGGCCATTGGTGGTACATTACGGTCCATAGATAAGATGCGTCAGTCGCCCACGGTGGCAGGCCAGCAACGCTCACCGCTGAGTAAGGGCTATGAGGCGCTGAAGGGGACCATAAAGCGGGCTACCGCCGCCGAGGATCTATCGCCAGAGGTGCGCGAAAGACTCCAGGCTGCGGGTGGTCTTAACTCCCAGGCTGCCAGGCTATATGCTCAGCAGGCAGAGGACCTATTTAAGGGCGTGCCACAGGACGAGCGCGTACTAGTCACCAAGGCGTACCTTGGTATCGACACGGGGTCACTGGCGCCCAAGGCGTCCGGTAAAGCCGTCCCGCTGAGTGGCGATCTGGCAATGCGTATTGATACGCTGGCCAGGAAATATGGCAAAGACCCAGAGCGGATGCGTAAATTAGCTCAGGGCATTGAGCAAATTGGCGAACGCCAGTGGCAGGAAGGATTGGATGCTGGTGTATTCGCTGGTCAAGGAACCCGTGGCCGCGATGATTATATCCAGCGCCAATGGATCTTGGATAACGAAGGCTTTGCGGGTAAGACGAAGTCAAGCGCAACTGCGAACGCCGAGCGTGAGGCTGCGCTCAAGACGCCGCAGGATATAGCTAACTTCTTCAACAAGGGCAATGTCGGCATCGAGCTAGACGCCGCCAAGCTTCTCGTTGATCGTGCTGCCCAGCAAGGCGGTATGCTGGAACGGGCGCAGCTTGCCAAGCAATTTGGTGGTAACGGAACACTGGCTGATGATCTGACCAAGACGGCGTTGGCAAACATTGAAGATAGCGTCAAGACTGGTGCGCTCAAAGCCGATGACGGTCGCCGCCTGGCGCAGGCCCTCCAGGGTATGCCGCAGCGGGAAGGCTGGGCTAAGGCTTTGGCTGGCGCGAACCGTGTGGTTAAGGGCGCTATGGTCTACGGCGTGGTACTGCCTAAGATCGGCAGCCTTGTACGCAATAAGATCAGCATGGGGCTTACGGGGTTGGCGACACCGGGTGTGCGCTATGAGGGACTAAAGCATCTGAATCCATTCAAGATTGTGGACGAGATGACACGCGCCTTTGATGAGGCGTATGGTGAGGTTCTGTACAATAGTAAATCCTGGGCGCGGAGTGACGAACTCGGCAAGGACATGACGCTTATTGACGATGCGTTTAAGAACTCGAAGCAGACTAAGGATGTGGCCGCGTATCTCAAGAATGCTGGGCGTGATGATCTGGCTGACGCCGTCAATTCCGGTGTGCTGGATGGGTTCGTAAGCACGGAAGAGCTAGTTAGGAAGATCGCCAATAGCCCCAATAAGCAGGTGTGGTGGGATCTGTATAAGGCTCCCGGTATTATGTTCCAGACACTGGAGCAACGCGGGCGGCTACAGACATTCAAGGATCTACGCAATAAGCTGGGCTCAGAGCGAGCGCCAGAGGCAGCGCGACTTACCAAAGAGGCGATGTTTGACTACAACATCAGCAGCCCAGAGAACCGTGCGTTCCGTGATCTGATACCGTTCGGCCAATTTATGGCCAAGGCGATTCCACAACAGGCGAAGTGGCTTAGTACCAAGCCGGCGGTTGCCGCTGCTGCCGCTCCGCTGTTCTACGATTCGTCAGGCGATGAGGCTCCGGTATATCCGTACATGGCGAACCAGTCGCGTGTCAACATCGGTGAGGATACGGCTGGGAATAATCTGTACCTAACGGGCTTCGGCCTGCCGATGGAGTCCATCAACCAGATTCCTAATCTGAGCGGCGGACTAGCTGAGGCTGGGCGTAGCGTATCGCAGGGCCTCCTGTCCAGCACACAACCGTTACTCAAGACGGCTGGCGCTATCGCGTCTGGCCGTGATCCATTCTTTGGCACTCCGTTCGGTTCATACTCCAAGCTACCTATCGTCGGTGACGCCGGTGATGTTGGCCGTGCTGTCAATGTAGCCGCTGGAACTGGCATCCTCGACCCGGTTGGGTTCGGTGCGCTGCGGCAGATTGGCAACGCTACGGATGAGGGTAAGCCACTCGCAGCACGCGCACTGGATATTGCAACTGGGGCCAAGCTGGTCGCGGTAGATAGCGATATCGCGGAGCGGCAGACGATTAGTAAGTTCCTACAGGCTAGGCCAGATGTACAGCAGTACACCACATTCTATAAAAATGAAGATGACCCTGAGTTTTCCCAGCTTATGAAAGAGCTACGGGAAGCCAAGGCGCGGAGTAAGGCTAAGCGTGAGGCCGCTGCATTGGTGCAGTGATTATGGAACCACGCCGGTCCACCTGCCATGCTTGTCAACATTGAGCGACAGTAGGGCTGGTTCTCCGTCAACGATCTTCCCGACATTGAGAATTGGCCGGCGAATATCGCGGCGGTTGTAGGAAAACGCCGGATGTGATGTGTCGACAAGGCAGCCAACCTGCATAGCAAACATGCGCTGAAAACTCGTCTGTGCATACATGATACTGGACTTGCTATGCCAGTGGCCAGCGACCACAGATGTTCCATTTCGCATCATGGCCTGTTCAATGTTCGGACCCCAGCTATGGCGGAATACGACATAGTGATTCCCACATGGCAATATATGCTCCTCAGCCCAGTTCCATCCCTTCGTCCCTAGTACCTCGTTGATATGCTTGAGGACCTGACGGGGGAGGCCGTGGGTAAATGCCTTGCGGTCAATTAGGCTATCGTGATTTCCCATGCACACACGCGCCTGCGGGAACGCATCCTTCCATGGCCTGATGAGTTTCTTTGATTTTTCTAACTCAACATCGGCAGAGTCTAGCTGGGGGTCGTGTTCGTGGTATGACATGGCGTGCATGTCAACGATGTCTCCAATGAACACGATTTCCTCCAGCCTATATTTCTTCTGCACGGCTTGGCAGAATGCCAGCGCGTCTGGATGGCCGTGTGGGATATGAAGGTCTGAGATTACTAAGCACGGGCGCATCGGGTTATCCTTGATTGAGTTGCGTCGGCCAGCATGCGATCCACAAGCGCATTGCGTGCAGCCTGTGCCTCTTGTTGTGAATTAAATGTGCCAAGATTCCTGTGCTTCCCATTCACCCAGACTATCGCACGGAACCCTGAATATGTAGTTGTTTGCAACCGTGATGTCTTGGACACTCTATTTAACGCTCTGATTGATGGCGATACGCAGAGTAGGTTTCCCAATCTATTGTCGTTACGCTTGCCGTTTAGATGCAGTACATTCTGCCCTTTACGCCAACCAAGAAATTCCGTAGCCACTAGCGTATGAACATAGACTTGGCGTCCGCCAGCTAGTTTGATCCTTGCGTAACCGTCTGGACACTTTGTGTGCTTTAGGATTCTGCCACATATCTTATACAACCAAGTCTTTCCATTCCGCGTCCTAGGTAGCAGTCTGGTGATAGAGCGAACCCTACCAGAGCTACTAACATCATAACCTACATGCCCAGCTACGGCCCTCCATTCTTCCCTCATCCCATTTCCTCCATAGCTTCACGGTGGCTATCGAATATCTGGATCTTACCAACGATGCCACGCAAGCTGCCAACATGGCGCTCGACATAGCGTGTGCCGTCTGGCTTGGTGACAACACGGAACCGGCGTTCCTTTACCTCTTTGGTGTCACCACGGTCGCGCTCGTCTACCTGTTGCGTATCATCATCAGGACTCTTGGCAGTATCCGGTATCGGACCGTCATACTCTGATCGCCCGACACGCTCAATGATAGACCATAGCGGAATTGACTGCTTATTCGCATAGGCCAGGATACGGTCATACTGCGATGTCATGTTGCTTGTTCCTGGCTCTGGACATAACACCAGTTGTAGAGCTTGTCCAGATATACTTGGTCTAGTGTGTCCTTGCCGTATAGCCACGACAAGAGCTTGACATGCGGTATATCCAGCATACGCGCTAGGGTGACGGGATTCTGCCGTCGCTGACGGAGAAATAGAATAAGTACATCAGGAGGCACGGATCATTATTCTACTCATTGGCGTAGCGGTGCAACGCATCTTCCGCTTCTTCGATGCTATGCACTACGCATACCTGCCCGCTCCAAATACCATGCCATGATATCTGGTCTGGCGTGAGCTTGCCCTTGGCCACCTTGACTTCCATCAGTATGTTGCGACCGCACCAGCCTACAAGCAGATCAGGCACACCGCTGCCAACAGTGTGAAGTGGCTGGACCGTAGCGCCTATATTCCGTAGAGCCTCTACGATCTCAGCTTGGTTAGCGTCAACTTTACGAGCATGCATGCTGGGTTACCTGTTGTGATTTGTGGATCTTATCGTTCTCGCAGAGCTTCTTGAACTTAGCCGACTTCATATTCTTGTAAGTTATGACGATCCCCTCTGGCTTCATCCAGCCGGGAACCAGGATAGAACCAGTCTCTATCAGCTTATTCAGCGTGACGGCTATAGTTCCCTCAACAGGCTCTCCGGTGTATAGGATCGGAACCACATCCACATCTGGAATATTGATGTCGTCGCGCCGGTATTCAAAGCTAGCCCATCGCTTGGTTGTGAGTCCATACTGCCTCTGTATACCGGCGCCATAAAACTCACCATAGTGGTAGCCAGGTCCGAGCTGTCGTAGTGGCTCTCTCCGCTCGTATACCCAAGCACCAAATGTAAAGTTATCTCCACCCTTGATCGGTGGCGTACCATCCTCGTTGCTCAGCCAACGCTCCCTGCTACCCGCCAGGATAGGCTTATCGGGATCGTCAGGCACAAAGATTACTCCGTTAGTTCCATCTATCTTTTCTGTAATCCAGCAAGTTTCGCTAGAAAGCCTCTGGATACTTGGCCATTTAGCGAAGTCGGGTAATGGCATTTGTCCTCCGTATAATGATAAAGCAAACTTCCGTTGGGGCCGCACCTTCCGTGGTTTCCCACGATCCTACTCAGTGCGAACACTGGCGGGTTTCAAGCCGATTGGATGAGGAAGCTTGCAGATATTAGATAAAGAGCTACAGAGTTTAGTTTAAAGCCAGCACGCCACGCCAAGGCACTCTGATTGTACTGGATCTGCCGACGAGGTTCGCGGATGTGTTATCCTAAGTAACACCCGCAGCATTCGGCAGAGAATACACTAGAAAGGCACCTCGTTATCAGGATCTGCCGCTGGTGCTGGCTTACGCGGCGCAGGATCACCAGCCGTAACGCGGTTCTCGATGTTCGGTCCGTCAGCGCGATTGCCAAGGAACTGCACGCTATCGGCGCGAACGGTCCAGAACTTACGCTTAGCTCCGTCTTTCTCAGTCTCCTGGCATTCCATCTTGCCCTGGATATACACCGGCTGGCCCTTGCTGAGATACTGAGCGCACGGCGCTGCGTGGTTACCCCACACATCGACATCAAAGTAGGTAACCTTCTCCTGCTTGCTGCCGTCCTTAGACTTCCACCGCTCATTCGTAGCAACGCGTAGCTTGCATAGCTGTGTGCCGCCAATGGTCTTGATTTCTGGATCGGAAACCAAGTTACCGGCTAGGCTAATTTGATTAAGGTTCAGGCTCATGCGGTTTCCTTCTTCTTGACTTTAGGTTCTTCGGTCGTATTGTCAAGCTCATAACCTAGAGCGTCCATCAGCGACTTCATCACGGCAATGTCGAACTGGCGTCCATCCCACGCATCGCGGATGGCCTGGTCCACATTGGGCATGTGGTCCTCCAGCTTGCGCACGCGGTTGAGGATATTGTTGTCGGTTTTCTTCTTCACGCCCTGTCCTTGGTTAGAATGGTATTGGTTGGCTGAACAGTGTACTCGACGAGTATCGCTGGGTCAAGATCCATCTTCTTCATCCGGCGTTCGGCTTCAGCCGGTGTAACCCAGTCAAGCATATTCTCTTCAATCTTTGCCGCCAGTAGTCCGGGTGACGCAGCGTCTTTCCACTTGCGCTGACCGGCACGCTGGCTCGTACGCCATCCAGGCACTGCAACGCCGCTGTCGATTAGCTCCTTGGCACGCGCCTTGAGGCCCTTGATAAACTCAGCAATGGCGCCTGCTGGCTCGTCGTAGCGGTCAAGCAGCGTACCGATGTCCTGCGGCGTCATCAGCTTGGTGTCGATGATCGGGGCAGCAACAGCCGTCTCCACGCTCTTGCGATACTCCGGGCATCCCTCTTTGCGACCACACCAGTTACAGCCGTAGAACCGGCGTAGACCAAGTCCGGTACGCGCGCAGGCTTGGGACATAGCGATACGAGCCTCAGCCTCAGCCTCTATCCTTGGGATATCATCGCGGGTATAGGTATGCCCGCTCTCCTGCCCGGTATCACAGTTGAAGAAATACCAAGTGATCGGGAATACGCCCCACTTTTCCGCCATGTTAATGACATGGATATGGGCCTGTTCGTTGGTAGCCGCATCATAGCTGGATGCCCCAGACTTCCAGTCGATGCCAACGCACTCGGTCATAAAGTCATCTGGCGTTGTTACCGCAACGGCATCCAGCGTCCCCCCGGTATCAGGCAATTTACCCTGGAGCTTATGCTCGAATTGCCATTGCATACCAGGATGCCGCTGAGCAAGTGGTCCGTTAAACCATTCAATGGCACGGCTAGCAGATTCTATTTCATCTTCGTTGAAGATCAGCCCATCGTTAGTCCCCTTCAGGAATGTCTCGATGATCTTATGGATACGCGTGCCGCGCTCTGCGGCATCACCGCTAGGTCCCGATATCCAGCCTGGGCATTGTGCCAACATGGGATGGCGAGAGGGGCTATATAGCTCATGTTCAATCACGCCAGCCCCGCATACAGATACCAGATGGTGGTAATGACAAATATACCTGGGATAACGGCGAATCCCACCAGTACGAAGTCGCTTTTGCTGGGCAGTCGTTCCATCTCCTTACCAATGAGTAAGGCCCACAGGAACATGGCGAGAATAACTATTAGGCTAGAGATAATAGCGCAGGTTAGGGCGATCACGGCTGAGCCTCCCAGCAGGCAATAACCTTAGCGATCTCATCAGGCTTGATGTCGGCTGCCGTATTCACCTGATGGCCACATACCTCGGCGGCAAGATCAAGGGCTATCTGCTTGGTCATAGAAGTTTTAGCCATAACGGCGGCATACGCATCCTTGAGGCTCGGCGTAGGAGTTACGGGTACAGCGCCATCAGACAACCAGCTTGTCAGCATACCGGCGAACTCCTTGCCTGGCTTATTGTACACCTTGCCGTCAATGGACGGGCAGCGCGTCTTACCAACAATAAAGTCGTGGTCCATCGTCAGCATACCCTCGATGTCCATTTCATATTGGAAGTTGTCGCGCATCTCTGGTGCCATTCCGACCTTCTTCACTTCAACCTTGCCAGTACTCTCGTTCTTCACCTTCTCATACTCTTGCTTTGCGCGTAGACAGCAGATCACATGGCACTTACTTCCGACAATAGCCTGCACCAGACGGTTATAAATCGGAGTTAAATTCTTCCATGCTGCGAACGAATCTGGCTTATGGTTCTTGGCAATCATGCGCTTGCATTCTTCATCAACCATTTCAAGGAACCCACCTGGGCCATTCCACGCATGCGTCAGGCTGTCGATAATAACGACATCAAACCCAGATTGCTCGGCATCTTTGATGGCCTCAATAAATGTAACCGGCGCATAGCTATTGGTCAGACACAGCGTACTGAAGCCAGGGAAATCGCTAGCATACTTAGCCGCGCTTCCATGTTCCGTGTCGATTACAGCTACCTTGGCAAGCGGAGCTATGTGACTAGCGATTGACAAAGCAGAGTAGGTCTTACCTCCACCGCTTGGCCCCTGAAGCGCAAGGCGCAGCTTGGCCTGTGTCTTAGTGGCGATCTGAAACTTGCTCATTGTGCTTCCTCGTTAAAAAGCGGACCATTGGATGTGGTCACGCGGTGAATAAAAGCGGTTGTCTTACTGTCTTTCTGCATGGCCTTGATACACTCATTCTCGGCATCACGCAGGTGAACCCGCGGCTCAGATATCCAGTGTCCAGTTGGGCCTCGGCCAACGATCATCAGGTGGGCGACTTGCTCCCCAGCCTGGAATACGGTGCGTTGTTTCATGCTGTCCTTAGGTGCTTGTGGAGGTTAATGAGCAGCACGCTACGGTCGCGTGGTCTATAGTCAACGGCAAAGTATCTCGGCCACTTACCGGCAACGGTAGACACCATACACCTGCTAAGCTTCGCGGCTACGGATAGCTCCTTGGGAGTCATCGGTCGCTTGGCATCTTGCAGGGCGCATAGCAGCGCATCTCGTAGAGCTACTTCACGATCTCTGGTATCCACGATGTCAATGTGTTCTACCGTATATTCCGTGCATCCAGGCGTGCTTTCCATGATGATACCCAGGTGGTTGCGTCGGCAGGCCACACGACCGGCTTGCCAGACTTGATGGATTGTTCTGAAACATAGCGTATAAACTCCAGTGCCATGTCAACGCTAGTACAACTGGCTGCGCCACGAACAATCGCTCGCCATTCCTCAACGGTCTTATCATTTACCACCATACCGCACTCTGCCAGTGTATCCTTGAGCTTGCCCAGGTTGGTATTGCGTTGCTCAGTTCTGTCGATATATGCCTGCACCTTATCCGGCCAGCGTTGATCTGCATCCAGCATCTGAGCTAGTCCGCTGAGCTTCGCGCCATACTTCTGCCACATGGCTTCCCAGGTCTGCCAGTTGTCGCGCTTTACCTTACAGTGAGCTAACAGCAGAGCCTGAAACCATGGTTGACCGGCGACATACCCGTAGCGGTCGGCTGGGGTAGTCGTAATCGGCTCATCAGACCGAGCCTGCGCTGTGCCACCTAGTATGTGTAGCACCTGAGATAGCATCTGTTCAATGCGGTCTAGCTGAGACATATTACCAAGCTCCCGGAGGTATTGGCTGCCCGAGCGATTGGTTCCAAAACCGAATGTCTATGTAAAATATAAGCCCGTTTGATGCGCGGTATATCACTTCCCGGCCTTTCTCAGCCTGTAGCCTAGACGCCACAGGAAATTGGTTATGTTGTTCGCTGCCCGCTCAACTCTAGCCTCGGTAAGGTCCATAAACTCAGCGTGTAGTGCCTCATGGATGGCAGTGTCCATATCATCCCTCGTTCCTTTGGCTGGAGCAAGCCTGATGACCGGCTCCTGGCATACAAGCCCAAGGTGGTCATCGCTGATTACCAGGTAAGTACCTGTTGAGAATACGGCGTAAAAATCCGAATTGCTGGTCATGGTATCCCATACTTCTTTTTCAGCCGTTCTAGCGTCTGAATATCCGACAGGTACTCCATACGCTCCCTATGCTCTTTATTCTTCTGTTCCGCAGCCTCAAACTCTTCTACCGATTCAATACCGAAGTCACGCGCCTCGCCGCCATGCTCAATTGATTCTTCATAAAATTCAATGTTGTTATCGTATCCGTATTCCACGGTCGCGCGTGCGTATGTGCCGTCGGTGAATGTCATTATGATTCTAGCGCAATCCTTATCAACGGCCAATATGGTCTTCCCGGCGGTTGTGTTGAAGCTGACGCGAGGGATCATGCGTTCTCCCTCATCTCGATCTGGTTGCGCAAACATGTCGAATACTTATCGCCCATAATCGCCGCGACGGCCAGGAGTTCATCTCGCGTCATGTCGGTCAGCTTGACGCCGCAAAACTGTGAACCCTGCGCAAGCTCTAGCCCACGCTTGATGATGTCTTCTCGTAGGTCGCTCATGTCGTCCCCTTCGCTGCCACCCACGCGTCTTTCGTCTGGTCATTAGCTATAAGTAGAGCGTTTCCGACAACAGCGAGACAGTCTGGGAAGCCCCCGTTGACACAGAATCGCTGATGAAACCTCCTCAGCCGCTCAATCTCGTCGCGCAGCTTCAACACCAGCTCGGCGTTGGACTTCTCCGAATCGGCTAATAGAGACCAGTTCCTAAGTGAATCTTTCATCCAGGCTATTTGCCCACTCCTGGCTCTTTTGACCTGTTCCTCCGCCTTCGCCAGCTTAGCGCGTAGGTCTTGGATAACGCGCAAGCCGCGATCTGAATCTCCATCGGCTTTGGCATAAATCCCAGGCACTTCGCC
>ERZ869925.311-NODE-311-length-37136-cov-5.753971_pt1 | contig 37136 bp, 47 predicted proteins | sample MGYA00579311_ERZ869925 | MGnify/ENA primary metagenome ERZ869925 (study PRJEB32216, sample SAMN09231817) | wastewater metagenome | place: USA: Maryland | collected 2016-07-30 | study: EMG produced TPA metagenomics assembly of the PRJNA472060 data set (Reclaimed...
CGTCCGCGCTCGCCTTGACCGTTCCGCCGAGGGCGCCGGTCCCGTCGAGGATGATCCCCATCGTCGCCTTCAGCTTCGACCGCGACTGCTCGGCAATGTTCTTGCGCTCGTCGTCGATGGCCTTCTCGTTGTCGACCTGTGCCCAGTACGCCTTATTCGCGGCGTCGCGCGCTTCCTTGTAGTCGGCGAAGGCCTTCTCTTCGAAGGCCGAGCGTTCGTCCCACATCTTCCTTGAGGCGTCGTTGAGGTCGGTCGCCAGCTTGCTCGCCTTCTTCTCGAGCTCGTCCTCGTTGCCCTTCCAGTCGATCTTCTGCTCGGCGACGAGCTTCGTCGCTGCCTTCTGAGGCGCGCGCGCTCCGGTGTTCGAACCGCCACCACCACCGATCCCAAGCGCCGCGGTGATCTCGTCGCGGATGATGGCGATCTCCTCGGTCACCGCGTCGCCAACCTCGGTAGCCGTTTCCTTCGCGAAGGTGAGCGCGTTGGCGAAGAAGCTACCGGTCTTCAGGTCCTTGAAGAGGCCGGCGAACCCTTCACGTAGCGCGCTGGTGTCGACGAGCTTCACGCCGGTCAACTGCTGCGCGGCGTCGACGATGTTCAGGAAGCTCAACACCGCGGCCTGCGCGCCGTCGACGATCGATCCCCACAAGCTGCTGAAGAGGTCGCCGAGCCATGCGACGGCCTTCCCAAGGTTCTCGAAGACGCCCTTCGTGATCTCTTGGATCCCACCCCAATTCTTGCGCCAGGCACGATGGAGGAAGATCACCGCGGCAATCACCGCGGCCAGCGTCCCGATGATCGCCAAGATGGGACCGGCGCCGACCGATGCGATCACCTTGAACAGCGACGAGAACGCTCCCGAGACGCCGCTGACGAGGCCGCTGACGGTGCCGATCACCTTCGCCGCTACCGCGAGTTGCGCGATCCAGATCGCCCACGTCGCGATCTGCTTTTTCGTCTCGGGGTCGATGTTGGCGATCCAGTCGGCCAGCTGCTTGAAGCGCCTCGTCAGCGCGTCGACGGCCGGAGCCAGCACGTCGTAGATCTGGACGGCTACCAGCGCGAGCGAGCCCTGAAGCTGCTCGACAGAGCGCGCGGCCTTGGTGTCGACGGTGGACGCCATCTTCACGGCTGCGCCACCGAGCGCCAGCATGGCGCCGGCGACCCCAGCGACGTCGTTCGCGAGCTTCTTCGTTTCCTTCGCGAACTTCTCGACGGCCTCGCTGGCCTTCGCCATCCCCTTCACGAGGGCCTGCGAGTCGGCGTTCAGCTTGACGTACAGCGTCCCGAGGTTCATGGCCGCGAAGGTAGCAGCGCGAGGGCTGCGCTCACCATGTCGGCTTCTTCGGGGGCGTCTTCTTCAGCGCCTCGCGTTCCTCAGCGAGGATCTGGTGATACGCGAGCCAGCCTTGCTCCTCGGCGATCGTCATGCGCGATTCCATCTCGCCGACCGTCATTCGCAGACGATCGGCGAGGAAGTAGTGGAACCGGCGCCGCGGCGATCGCCTTACTGTTCCCCCTCGACGTCACCGTCCTTGTCGCCGGAGGTGAGCGTCTCGAGGCACATGCGCGCGAGCTCGGCGAGCCAGCCGTTGAGCGGCGCCTTCTTGATCGCGTCCAGGTCGATAGGCGTGAACAGCGGGTTCCCCACGTCGTCGACGGCGAGGATCACCGCAGCCGCGGCCATCATCGCGTCGAGGGGAACGTCGACCTCGATGTCCTCTTCTTCGACCTTGCGCTTCCCCTTCTTCGGCTTCGGCTTCTTCACGCCGGCGAGGTCGAGCATGCGCTGCCGGTCGTCGAGCAGCGGCGTGCGGATGAAGTAGGTGTCGACGCCGATCACGACGGGCTTCGACGGAGCGACTGCCTGGCCGAGCAGCTTCGCGCGCAGCGCCGCGGCACGGTTGGGGTACTGGATCGGGTTGTCCATGGGGTGCTTCCTTCTTTGGCAGGGGTGAAGGCTGGGCGTTTACGTCCCGAGAGCGACAGCCGCGCCCAGCCGTTGAGGGGCGCTCTCGAAGTTCGCGGTGCTTTCAACGAGGCCGTCGTACGCGGCCGACTCCTCGAGGCCGCTGAAGATCAGCCATGCGCGGATGTACATGGTGCCGAACTTCATCTCGATCAGCTTCGGGGTGCCGGCGAGAAAGACCGCATGGAGGGTCTGGTTGCCTCCGGTCACCGGGTCGATGTCGTCGAGCGGCGTCGAGAGCATCACCAGCGACCCCGAGACGTCACGCAGGCCGTTGATCTTCTGCTTGTAGCCTCCGCTGTCGAACGTGGTGCGATCGAGCAGGTCGCCACCGAACTGCGCGGAGATCTGCTTGACCTCGGCGATCGCGGCGACCGGAAGGTAGCTGCCGGCGACGGTGACAGCGCCGCTCGGCGAGTACCCGCTGAACGTCACCTTCCCGAAGAGGAAATCGAAGGACCAGAGGGTTGAGCTCACCGGCGAGCCCCCGTCCTTCACGGTGATCGCCGCGCTGGGATCCCAGATGCGCCGCGCGGTGTTCGTCACCTGGTAGACGCCGCCACCGAGCGCCGTCGTTGCTTCGTTCGTCAGCGGAACGGCCGCGCCGCTAACCTTGATCGTAGTGGACCAACCGACGAGCGCCATGGGGTTCTCCAGATGAAGCGGTGTTGCGAAGATCAGACCGCGGTCGGCGCCGCGGTGAAGGCCAGCGATGCGGTGAACTCGACCTTCCCGTCGTGCGCGGCCGAGATCTCGAAGTTCTCGACCTTGCACTCGACCTGGAACCCCTTGGTGCCAGCGCTGCCCGACGGGTTGAAGTGGAGGGTGGCCCACACCGAGGCACCGCTCGACCACGACGTCGGCACCAGCTGCTGCGGCGTGTCGCTCGGCTCGAAGTCACCCGAGATGCTGATCGCCCCATCCTTCAACGCGGCGAGCTTCGTCTTGAAGCCGGTCGTGTCCTTGAAGTCGGTCGTGTCGAGCAGGTCGACGCTCGGCGAGTAGCTGACGTTGTTGATGCCGTCGACCTCGTCCGTTCCAGACGGCGCGGTGTTCGTGGACTTCAAGAAGACGACGACCGGGTGACCAGCGAGAGCCATGGGATCCTCCAAAGGGGTGAACGCGCGGCTATCCTCGACGATGGCCGCTCGCGCGTCTACCTGCGGTGTCCGACGTCGAGATTGAAGCTGAAGCGGTGCGCGCCGTCGTCGTCGGTCCCGAGGTACATGGGGTCGCTCTCGGTCGCTAGCACGTAGGTGTAGCCCGGAGGCGTCGCGAGGTGCGCTCGAGCCTGAAGCGCGCGCGCCAGGGCTTCGCCGGTTGCAAACGCATTCACCGGCGAACGGACGGTCACCTGGACCCGCGTCACGTGCCACGACTCGGTCTGGCCAAGGTACGGCAGCTTCGGCGCCCCACCGTTCTGCAAGACGAAGACGCTCTGCTGCGCGATCAGCGCCTCGATCGGACGTGTCGGCCCGAGCAGCAGGTTCCCGTTCGGCCCGTAGACGAGGGTGATCGGGTCACCACCGGGAGGGTTCGGGAGAGCGATCACGCCGGCGAGCAGCTGCGCGACGGCATCAGCAGGGTAGGTGCCCGAGCTCGGTGGCGAGTACGGACCCACCGTCGGCGCCGTCGCCGATCCGAAGAGGTTGGATGGGTAGGCGCCGGCCGGCGCATCGATGCGGTACGAGACGCCGGCCGCGATGTCGGAGGCCGACGGCGCGAAGGTGTACAGGCCGGTGGTCGGCTTCACGAAGGCCGGCAGCGGCGTCAGCGCGCCGGCGCGGCCCTCGTACGACTGGAACGACGGATCGACACCAGGCCACAGCACGTCGAGTTCGTCGGTGAGGACGAACGCTTCGAACGGCGCGGCCTCGGGGATGGTGACAGCGAGGTACCTCGAGCCGTTCTCGAAGAAGAACCCGGCGCCGGCGTCCACCAGCGCGACGCACCCGACCGCTTCATCGATGGCCGTCGGCTCGAAGCCGTGCTGCCCGTCGCCGCGGTTGAGGAAGGCCGGCGCGGTGCGCGTGGCCCCCGTCGTGTGATCGAAGATGGCCGAGCCGATGAACGACGGCGTTGCGCCAGCAGCAGGCGCTCCGGTCCCGTCGGTGATGCCAAAGAAGATCGGATCGGCCATGGCTTACTCGGCCTTCTTCGCCGTGAGAAATGCCGCCAGGTGCGTCTCGAAGTCGGCCTTCTTGTCTTCAACGAAGGCCGCGAGGGCTTCGCTGTAGTCCATGCGGATCTTCTGCGCCTTCGCCTGAAGCGCCTGCGCCTGCTCCTCGAGCGCGCGGACGAGATCCTCACGCCCACGCGCGGGATCGGCGTTCGCCGTCAGCCGCTCGAGGTCGGTGATGAATTCCTTACGGGCCTGCTTCTGGTTCGCTGCGTTGCTCATGTGGTGCTGCTCCTTTGGTGATCACGCAGCCGCGACGACGACCGCGCCGGCGTTGTTGATGGTGAGGCGGTACCGCGTTCCGTTCGGTGAGGCGAGAACCAGACCACCACCAACCGCGGTGTGTTCGATGCGGTCCTTGGTGATGAACGCGATCTCGGTCTCGGTTCCACCGAGGCCAGCCGCGACAGCCAGAACGCGCCCGTCGATGTGGAGCGATGCGTTCGCGACGGTGGTGCCAGCCTTCACCGCTTGCTGCCCTGACGACCCTCCGAGGCCCTGGCCCTTCAGCAGAAGCTGCGTGTTCGCGCCGCTCTGGAACGTGCCCGCGTTCGACTGGAACGCTCCGGTGCAAGAGGCGAGGCCGTTCGCGATCGAAATGCCGAGGTAGGCAGACCCGATGTTGTTGCCGAGGAAGAGCAGTCCCCCTGCCGTATCGAAGAGGAACCCGGCCGCTCGGGAGTAGACGTACTTCCCGAACCCGATCTCGTTCCCGGAGATCGACGCGATGTACGTTCCGTCCGTCTCCACGCGCGAGACCTGAGAACCGCCCATCCGCATCGAGATCGGCTGTCCACCAGTCCCGTTGATCGACGTGCCAGCGGCGACGCCCAGCCCAGCCGACGTACTCGCGGCGATCGTGTAGTTGTTCGGGTCGGGCGCGACGTTGCCCAGCCACAGCGCAGCGGCGCCGAGGTTGTTGTTGTACGAGCCGACTGCGGCACGCACGCCGGCCGTCAGCGAGCCAGGCGTCGCAGCGGGAACGCCCGAGGCGATGATGCCTCCGCTAAAGGTCTTCAGGCCGGCGACGGTTTGCGCGGCGCCGGTGAGGAGGCCGGCGACGGTGCCAGATGCCGGTCGAGAGAACGCGCTCGCGTTGAGGGCCATGCGGCCACCGTATCAGCGGCCGGTGCGTCGGCGCACGTTCCCCGCGGCACGCTTCAGCCGCGCCCCCGCGCTGGCCTTCTTGCGGTTGGAGTTGGTGAGGCGAGGCTTCGTCGGCACGCCGCTGGCCGCGCTCCACACGCCCCCGCTCTCGCCGAGCTCGCGCACCCACTTCGCGAGCAGTTGCAACGCCTGCGGCGACATCGCGGCGACGGCCTTCTCGAGGTACTTCGCTTCTCCACCGCGCGGATGGCGGTAGTCGAGGCGCTCGTGCTGAGGGACCGCGTACACGGTGCCGAAACCGACCTCGACGCCGGCGTTGACGCCTTCGCCCTGTGGAGGCGCCACGTATCCCGATGCGCGCAGGGCGCCAAACTCGACGGGGACACGTGGAAGCGCGTTGCTGAGGATCGCGATCCCCAGCTTGTACACGGCCGCGGACATGGCTTTCGGGTACCGCTTCCCGAGATCGCGGATCGCCTTGCGGACGTCCTCTGCGCCTTCGAGACGGAGCTCAATCACGCGAGGGTGCTCGTGTAGTGGGTTGCGGTTCCGTCGAGCGCGCGGTGAGGCTTCGCGATGCCCACGCGCCGGCAGTCGTTCGGATCGTTGACGTCGGCTTCTGGGAGCCAGACGACGTCCCCCAGCGCGAGCGGGTCGACGGTGATGATCTTCGTCGAGTCGTTGACGCGGCGCCCCTCGGCGTCGGTGCCCTCGTCCGTCTCGCGCTCGATGCGCGCCTTCATGGTGAACGCGGTGCCGTAGGTCCAGTCACCCGACGAGGTGTGGCCGGTGGCTCGCTTGACGGTGATCGTCTCGGTGAGGCGCGGCGCGACGTTGATCAGCGACATTCAAACGGCCCTCTTGAACGGCGCCAGCATCGAGCGCACGAAGTTGGGGATCGCGTCGACGCCACCGACCGCGCTTGCCATCTGGATAGACGCCTCGCCAACGGCCTCGGCCTGGACGTTGAGGTTCCGGCCGCGGTTGAGGTGCCACGTCACCACCAGGGCGATCGCGGCCTCGGTGATGCCGTAGGGGAGCGCGGTGCCGACCTTCGCGGTGTCGTTCGGGAGGTAGTAGCCCCCGGTGAACGTCACCTCGTAGAGGTTGTCCTCGGTGCCAGGCAGGCGCTGAAGCTCGGCCGCGGTCGTCTGGACGCCGAGCGCCGTCGAGCGCCAGCCATCGGCGCGGTAGATCAGCACGTCGTCGCGAACCTTGTAGGTGCCCGCGTCGAAGGTGACCCCGTTGAAGATGATCGACGCGATCGACTCGACAGGCGTCAGGCGAGGGAAGAGGTACGGCGTGCCGTACCCCGGCAGCTTCTCGACGCGGCCGACCTCGCGGCGCAACGGCCGCGCCAGGAAGAGGCCGATCGCTTCGCTTGCCGAGAGGATGCGGCGCTCGAGGCGCGCGTCGCTCGCCGAGTCGGTGATGCCGAGGTCGTCCTTCACATCGGCAAGGGTGCACAGGGCGATCGTGTCAATGAGGGCCATGCCCTGACACTACGCGGCCGAGCCCCGCGCGTCAGCGGGGCGTCTTGCTCCCGCGCTTCGTGGTCGGCGCCGGCGCAGGGGGTTCCACGGCAGGTTCCGGCTGCTCGACGACAGCCTCAGCGTCGGCGCCGGCGCTCGCGGGGGCCTCGGTGAGCGTCGCATCCTTCGCAGGGGGGAGCGCGTCGTCAGCCTTCCTCTTCGCCTCGAGCGCCAGGCGATCGGCCTCGGCGAGCTCCATCTCGAGCTTCTTCTTCGCCTCGAGCGCGGCCTCTTCCTCGCGAGCGAGCGCAGCCTCTTCCTCTGCGATCATCTGCTGGCGCTGAAACTCGACCGCGTACGGGCCGCTGATCATCTCGTTGGCCTGCTCGACGGTGACGCCGGCGAGCGTCTTTGCCCACTCGCGCGCGGTGTCGTGGTGGAGGTACGCCGAGCCGATTCCGGCGACCACCATGCGAACGGCCGAGCGCGGGGAGAATCCGGCCACCATGCCGGCGAGGAACTCCTGGCCGTTGCTCGCGCGCACCGGCTGCTTGAGGAGGACAGCGAGACCACCGGGCTGCGCTTCGATCAGGGGAGAGGGAGAGGTCATGCTCCGAAAACAACACGGCCCCTCGCCATAGACAAGCGAGAGGCCGGCACTGCTGCCCGATGGGAAGGCTTACTGCGGCATGCGATCCGGCGCCGTCAGCACCAGGACCGCGCTGTACACGAACACGTCGGTCGCGCCAGCGGAGAGGTCCATGGTGATCTTGAAGCGGATGTACCGCTTGCGCTTCGAGAGGTCGAGGCCGAGCTCGTACACCCCGTCGCTGTTGGTGAGGGCGCCGGTCGCGAGCACCTTCGAGGCCAGCGTCTCGAGCACCTCGTCGGTCCCCCAGTTGGTCCCGTCGTCGGACTCGGCGATCTTCACGCCGAGCTTGAGGGTGGCCGCAGCGGTGAGCGACGTCTTGTACCCGATCACCAGCAGCGCCGACATGAACCCGCCGAGGCCCTTCGGGATGCGGTCGATCGCCGCGGAGGTGAGTTCCGTCGCATCGCCGGTGCCGGCAGCGACGCCCTGCTGTGAGGTGACCGCGACGGCCTTCGACTGCGACGCCGGATCGAGAAGCGAGAAAGAAGAACCGAACATGTGGAGTTTCTCCGTGCTGCGAAGTGGTGCTGCGAAAGAGGCAGCGGCCCGACAAGCGCCGCTGCCTCAGAAGGATCAGGCACCCCAGCGCACGCCGACCACCACGAACGCCTTGCGGTACCGCGTGTTGAAGTCGTGCTTCAGCATCGCGCGGATCACCGACTGATCCTGCGAGATGCCCGACTTGACGGTGCCCGACAGGTCGTACGCAGCGTTCGGGAAGACCTCGACGGCCGGCGACATGCTCTCGCCGATCATGAACTGCGCGAAGTCGCCGAAGAAGATGCGCGAGACGTCGGTGCTGCCATCGACGCCCCACGTCAGCGACTCAGGGACCTGGTTGGTCACGACGAGCGGAGCACCATGGAGGGTGCCCGAGTCCAGCGCGGCCTGGAACACCGAGTTCCCGTTCCCGTCGGTGATCGCGTACAGGTACTCCTCGGTGCGCGGCGAGATGATCCAGCCGAGACGCGCCATGGGGATGTTCGCGGCCTTCAGCTTGCGCTTCGCCTTCGCGAGCTCGCGCTTCACCTCAGCCAGCGTCGGCGCGACCTGGCTCACGGCCGTCGCATCGTACTGGTTGCCCGAGTCGGTGAGGCTCACGATGCCGCGCGGCGAGTACTCGCCACCGGTGCCGAAGAGGGCCTGGTAGTCCTCCTTCAGCGAGAGCACCTGAACGAGGTCGTCGCGAACGAACTCCTCGGCCGAGAACGCAGAGTTGCGGATGAGGTCGTTCGACACGACCACCAGCGCGGCGAGCTTCTTCTCCGTGAAGCGCAGCGAGCCGAGGGCCTGCTGGCTCGCGACGATCGCCGCGTTCTCACCGACGTACGAAGCCGTCGCCGCAGCTTCCTGCGACGGCATCTCGAGCGACGCGCCCATGGGGAAGACCCGCGCGCCCAACTGGCGCACCGCGGTCTTGTTGCGGAGCAGCGCGATGAGCTCGGCCGAGTACTCGGCCGGAACGAGCGCGCCACCGTCAGCGAAGACGCTCTGCGAAAGGGCGCGCTCCTTCACCAGCGCCGCGGCCTCGGCCTCGTATCCCCACGACTTGAGCACCGAGTCGGGCGTCGAGTCGCCACCGCGCAGCTTCGCGGTGAGCGTCGCCTTCAGGACGCGCGCGGCCTTGATGCCCGCGGGGGCCTCGACGGCCTTCCCGAGGATCACGGGGCGATCCTCGGTCGCACCAGGGACGCCGCCCATGTTGTTGGTCGCCTTCGCCTTGCTGCCGGCGCCGACGAGCAGCTTCACCGCATCGGTGAGTTCCCCCACGGCCTTCAGCACGGGAGCCTGCGCCTCCGCGACGGCACCAGAGATCAGGGCCTTCGCGCGCTCCGCGTCAGCCTCCTGCTTCGCCTTCGCCGCTGCGGCCTTCTTCTCTTCTTCCGTCATGATCGTCTTCCTCTCCCTGCGTGGTTGCGCCTGACGGCGCGGTGATCTGTCTCAGCCGTCGGTGAAACCCGACAAGGCGTTCGCGATGCTGTCGCCGGCATCCTCCCCGAGGTCGGCCTCGCGCACAACCGGCGCGGTCAAGCCAGCCACGACGGCGAGCGCCGAGGCGACGGCCGATTTCTGGCTCATGCACTCGGCGCAGTCGATGTTGGTGCCAGGCTCGGCGCCGCACGACGGGCAGGCTGAGGCCTTGGTCGACACCATCGCCTTTCGCATCTCGCGGAGTTCGATGGTGTTTGCCTCGGTGGCGATCGCGATGCGCTCGAGCATCTTCAGCATGTCGCCGAAGGCGTTCGCGTCGGCCGAGTCCTCTGCGCGCGTCTGCAAGTCGTCGGCTGCCTTCAGGAAGCCGGCGACCTCTCCCTGCCACACGCGCGCGATGGGGGCGCTCTCGTCGGGCGTCGCGCACCAGTCGGCGAGCGACTTCGCGAAGCTCTTGCCCTCGATCAGGGCTTGGGGGTTCGCGGGCACAGGCACCACCGAGATCTCGAGAAGTTCCTGTCGCTTGAAGTGGTACCCGAGAAACCGGCCGCCCTCGTCGTAACGCTCCTCCCACTCGAGCGGCAGGAACCCGACCGAGACGGTGTTCAAGAAGCCGTTCTTGACCATCTCGCCGACCTGCGCGCCGAAGGGGTGCATCTCGGCCGGCGTGAACTCACACGCCGTCGCACGGAGCGGCCCACCGTCTTTCACCAGGGCGCCGACCTTCCCCACAGGAGGGGTCGAGTGGCTGTGTGCCCAGAGGAGAACCGGGTTCGCCTCGAAGGCCGCGGTCTCCCAACCGGCCTGATCGATGGTGTCGCCGTAGCGATCGGCGTCGACGCTCGAGGCGACGAAGCTCACGGTTCCGTCGGCCGCGCGCTTGATCGGCACCGACCGCGCGACGCCGGCGTTCTTCCCCTGCTTCAGCAGCGAGCGCCACTCGAGCGGGGACACCACGACGGGACGGTTCTGGTGACTCTTTTTCATGAGGACGTTCCTTCCTTGTGGACGGTGAGGGCCAGCAGCGCGGCCTTGCGAAGTTGGGGTTCGCCGACGAGCGGCCCGTTGGGAATGTCGATGAAGTCGACCTCGGACGCGGCCTTGACCGGCTTCGCGTACCCGATCGCGCTGAACGAGCTCGCGATGGTGTCCCACGCTTCGTCGGCGACGTACTCGTCGACGTCGGTGTGCGTCACCGCGCAGTCGATGCACATGGGGAGAGGGATCACCGCGACCGCGGGTGACGTGGTGGTCGTCACGCGCAGCAGCAGGATCGGGTGAAGCGTGGCCTCGAGCCGATGCGAGCAGTCCTTGCGAGCGCAGCGCATCTCAGGCGTTCCCGGTGTGGACGACGTTGATGATCATGCCGCTGGTGACCGCGATGCTGTCGCGCGGCGTGACGATGCGCGCCTCGCTCTCCGGGCTGAAACCCTTCACCGTCATCGACGGGGTGCCGGACATGCGAGCGAGCGAGACGACGTCCCTGAAGGTGAGCACGTGGCCCTCGTCGAAGAGGAACGGGGATCCGTTGATGCTGATGCTGGCGATCTCCCGCGGCGCGGCCGGGTCGGGGAGCAACGCGCGCACGGCGGCGTCCTTCGACTCGAGCAGCTTCCGCAGCGCGACGGTGAGCTCGGGACCGGGAGGCACCGTCTCAACGAGCGCATGCGCGAGATCAGCGAAGCGCTTCGAGCACGCAGCCATGCGCTCGTCGCGCAGGTGCTGCCAGGAGAAGTACCGCAGGATGGGCAGGGCAGGGTTTGGGTGCATGCGCGGCAAGCTACCCGAGCGCGCCGATCACGTCACTCAACCAGCCTGCGATCGCCTTCGCCGCGGCGTCGCCGATGTCGTCCTCGAGCGTCTTGAGGTTGGCGACGTATGCGCGCCACTCGATCGCGCGCTCCTCGCCAGCCGGCGAGACGGCGTCCTTGATCACCGGCCGCACGGTACACCGGCAGTTGATGTCCTCCTCGGGGAGACCGAAGAGGCCAGGCCCCTGCGTGCTGGCGCCGTTGTTCGCCTGGAACTGCTCACGGATCCCGCGCTGCTGGCCGTCGAGCTCCGCGTGGCTCTCGCGCGTGGAGTCGTCCTGAACGGCGAGCCATTCCTTCCCGTCGACGAGGCCGCTGATCTGGTACGCGGCGAGGTTCGCGGCGTTGCTTGAGCCGACCGCTTCCGTGCGCGCGATCGTCTCGGCCTTCGTTGAGGTCCAGCCTTCGAAGGTCGAGCGAAGCCGGCGCTTCATCTCGTCGATGCCCACGCCTTCAGCGACGGCGTTCTGGAGAAGCGCGGTCACCTGATCGCGCGTGGTGCGCGTGATGCCAACGATCTGCTGCTCGCGCCAGGCGTCGAGGAACTCGTCGACGATGGGGTTGCGGAGATCGAAGGCGACCTCGGCTCCCAGCTTCGACAGCACCTGCGATCCCCACTTCTCGATTCCGCGCTTGATCGCCGGGGTGACGTTCTGCTCGAGGCGCTCGCCCTTCATCGCGTGCGCCGCGCGGTTGATGTCAGCCTCGGACACCGAGCGAGCGAACGAGCCGAAGGAACCCCCGTTCTTCGCCGGCGTCTTCGGCGTCGTCTTCAGGCTCGGTCGCGTCTTCATTCTGATCCTCGACGGTCGCCTCGACGTCTTCCGGTTCTTCGGGATCCTCTCCACCGGCCGGCGCTCCGAACGCGGGCACCGCGGGGGCGTCGGGGTACTCCTCGTCCCAGCCTTCGACCGGCGCGCGGCCGGCGAGGATCCGCCATTCGTTCTTCGTGAACAGCGTCGGCTGCGTCTTGAACACCTCGAGCGCGAAGCTGCTGTCCTCGGGGATCGGCGAGATGAATCCAAGGCACAGTGCTGGATCGCTGTACTCGCGCCGCGCCCAGTGCGTGAGGGCGTCGGCGAGGAAGCTCATGCGCGGGGTGATCAGGAACTTCGTGAAGATCAACGTCGCCGCGTCGATGGTGGCGCGATTGCTGTTCTCGACGATGCCCATGATCTCGGGAGGCATGCCGTACACCTGAAGCGCGACGTCACGTGATTGCGTGCGGATCTCGGGGAGCATCTGCTCGCGGAACGTGTGGCCGAGCTCCTTCACGTCGATCTTCCCGTTGGTGACGTGGACCTGGAACGCCTTCCCCTTTCCACCGTGCTTCGCGCGCAGCTTCTCCTCGTAGCGCAGCGCCTCGACCTCACTTGAGACACCCTCGACGCTGAGGAACACGTCGGGGATCGCGCGGTTGAAGAACCAGGTCTTGAGGTGCGCCGTCGCGTACTCGTCGACGTCGATCTCGTCGGCCAGCGTCTCGCCGAACCCCACGCCGCGCATGTACGGCTGCTCGAGGTCGGGGTGCCGCAGATAGATCACGTCGTCTTCGCTGATCGTCCGCTGCCACGCGCCGTACCCGAAGCGGTACGACGGGAAGTTGTGGTGAGGGATGTCGAGGATCCACGTCGGGGGAACCGGCCAAAGCTCGATGGGGACGCCGGCGCCGTTGCGCTCGATCACCAGCGCGACCTCCCCCTTCACATCAAGGAACGCCTGCACCAGATGCATGAGCATCGCGCGCGTGAAGAACGGGTTCGGGTTCTCGAGCAACTGAAGCAGCGGATGGTCGGCGACTTCCTTCGCGTCGCGCGGGGCGTACGCGATCGAGTTCTTCGTCTGCGTCACGAAGGCCGACTTCCCGTCCATGCGCCGGGTGCTCTCGGATCGGAACAAGAGGAAGTGCTGCGCGCTCACCTCGGATGCAATCCGATGCACGACGGCATGAAGCCACGGATGAGTGCGGTACGCGGTCAGGAGCTCGCGCGAGCCGCGGCGCACCATCGCGCCGTTCTGAAGGACGCCGTTGAGAAGACCACCGGCCGACACCGACGAGGAACCGCCCACGCCGAAGAGGCCCTTCACTCGCTGCCAGAGAGTCGCCATGCCGCGCAGACTCTCACACCTAGACGAGCACGCGCACCTTCACCGTCGAGAGGAAGGTCGAGCCCCACACCAGCGCGTCGAGTCGATCAGGGGACTTCTCGTTGAGCAGTGGACTCCATGTCACCAGTTGGTCTTCGAGCGCCTCGAGGCCAGGCTCATGCGTGAAGGTCCCCATCTGCTCGTAGAGCGCGCTGATCGGCTCGGCGCGGATGTGCTTCCCGCGGGTAGCGGTCACTACTTCGATCGACGGTGCGCCGGCGAGCTTCGACGCCCACGCCTCTTCCCGCTTCATCACTTCCCACTCAGCGCGGATCAGCGCGGGGATCCAGTCGCCTCCGTTGTTCACCTCGACGACGAAGTTGTTCGCCTCGTAGTCGGTGAGCGCGACGATCGCCGCACGCGCGCGCTGCGAAGCGGTGCCGTAGATCGAGCGATCGGCCAGCACGTGAAATCGGCGCTTTCCCGATCCGTCGCGCCACATGCCGACCACGATGATGCCCGTCTCGTCGGCCTTCTCGGCCGAGCTCACCGCGGGATCGATGGCGACCACGATGTGATCGAACACCTTCAGGTCCTCGGCGTGCCTGAAGCCAGGGCGATCAAACCACTCGCGCGACCACAAGGCGCCGGGGACGTCGTCGAGCAGGTTGCCATAGAGCTCTTGCGATCCGAGGCGCGTTCCTTCGTACGACTCGCGCATCTCGGCGAAGAAACTCGCGGCGAGGTTCGCGCTGTTCTCGTAGGTGGACCCGTCGGTCACCGCGCAGTTGCGCTTCGAGACGAGCTCTCGCAGCACCTTGATCGGTCGCGGCGTCGTGGTGAGGCAGCCCTGCGGCTCTCGGTCGCGGGCGTCGCCACCGAAGTACTCGAGGCGAAGGCCCATGTTGAAGTTGTCGTACGACTCGCGCGCCTTCGCCCACTTGCCGAGCTCGTCAGCCCACAGCCAATGGAACTGCGGTCCTCGGAACGCACCGGGATCGGCGCCCGAGAAGACCATCGCCGTCGCGCCGTTGGGCCAGGTGAGAAGGTCCTTCGAAGGTTCCCACGTCGGCCGCTCGTTCGCCGGCGAGATGGCGAGGATCCCAGCGGGGCCTTCGATCTGGATCGACCGCGCCTCGTCAGGCGTCTGCCCGATGATGGCGCCGATCGATCCCGGCATGCGCTTCACCTTCTCGCGAACCCACTCGGCGCCGCTGCGCGTCTTGCCGAACCCGCGTCCGGCCTTGATCAGCCACCAGCGCCAGCGCCAGTCGGGCGCGAGTTGCTTCGGGCGCGCGACGAGGCGCCAGATATAGGGCAACGCCTCGCGTTGCTCGGTCGTCAGCATCTCGAACACGCGCGCAGGGCCATGACGCCGCAGCGCGCGCGCGAGCAGAGAGAGATCCGCGGAGGCCGGAACCATGGCCGTCAGTCCTCGGTCTTGTCGCCACCCTCGCCGACGCCGGCGAGCTTGGTGAACATCTCGAGCAACCCAGCCTCGGCGCTCGACTGGACGGTGATCGGCTTCCCATCGGGACCGCTCACCTCAGAACGCTTCACGCCGTAGCGACCTGGGTTCCGCAGCTTCAGGTGAGCGACGGCCGCGTTCCAGTCCTTCTTCGACGCCGCGGCAATCGTCAGGTGGTCGCGCACGTCGGCCGCTGCCTGCGCCTCCTCGAGCGCGTTCAGAAAGTCTCGGTACAGGCCCCGCTGCTGGGCATGGCCCTTCTTCATCCACTCATGAAACGAGACGCGCGAGACGCCGCAGAAGCGCGCTGCGGTGTCGAGGTAGTTGCCACCACGAACGACCTCGGCGATTCGCCTGATCAGATCCGGGGTGAGCTTCAACGGCCGGCCGGTTCGGCCTGGCTTCTTCGTGGGCAGGGGCGTGGGGTTGGGAGGGGCCATGGTCGACGTCAGGGTAGCACCACCCCACGACAGTCGACGCGGACCCACGCGCCAGCGCGCATCACCATGCGAGGGGCGTGCGGTTGTGTCCCCTCGCGTCGGCTGTTGCCGCAGTGCTCGCAGATGGTTGGCCGCGCGACGTCGACCACCACCGATCCGCGGAACACCACGCCGGGGTGCCTGCTTGATGTTGTCGCGCGGTTCGACACAACCGTCTGCAATGCCTTGGTCATTCGGTTGGGCTTCGCGATGCGCGTCACAGGGTCCCCCCGAAGAGGTCCGAAGTCAGCGGGTCGGTGAAGCCGGCCACGAAGCGCTCCAGGTTCGCCTTCGCCCACAGAGGCAGGGACGAGTCGATGGAGTCGGCACCCCAGCGGCGAGCAGCGCGCACGCGGTCGCGAGTGCCCATGCGGCCGATGTGGCAACGTCTGCCGTGGAGGTGCGCGAGCTCAACCCAGCGCGGTGCCGTGCGCAGCTTCCACTCGAGCGAGCCGCCGACGAAGAGCCCGGCATAGGGGTCGATGGCGTGCGAGACGTCGCTCTCGCTCATGTCGTCCTGCACCACGAGGTAGAGGGGTAGCCCGAGCCACGCGAGGCGCTTCGCCCACGACTCCGAGAAACGCAGCGACTCCAACCCGGCCGCCACGATGTCGGGCGCCACAACGAAGTCGGGCCGCAGCGTCGGGTCGACCGCCAGCTTGTCGAGCGCCGCCTCGTACTTCACCGTCTGGAAAGGGCGCGCGGCGGTGAAGTCCTTGAAAGCGCCGTTGTCGAAGAACCACGGCCACCGGCGCGGCGGCAACTCCTCGCGCACCGTGCATTCGCCGAAGCCGAGTTCGACGAGTTCTGCGATGAGCTTCGAGCCGCGCGCCTGTCCGACGTACGCATCGATGTCGTGCGCGACCTTGGTCATTCGTTGGGCTTCTGGAGTTGCGGTGCTCACGGATTTGGCCTCGCGAGGTGTTGAGCCCACTCGCGCGCGGCCTTGTTCGTGAAGCACGCGTTGTCGTGGAACGCCGGCCTCGAGCGGAAGCGCTCGGGGATCTGTCCACCGTGCCAGAGGTTGTGCGTGGTGAGGCGCCGGCCGTCGTTGAACTCGATGTCCCAGCGCGCACCACCGAAGCCGAGGTGCTCGGTCTTGCGCGGAGGCTCCTCATGAACCGGATCGCCTACCGTGTAGAACGTCCCGTTGACGATCACCGCGACGTCGACCAGCCGCACGGTGGTGAACCCGGATCGGTCTTCGCCTTGGATCCGCGGCTGCGTCTTTCGCATGACGATCACCTCCTGCTCGCGATGGAGCCAGAAGTGGCACTCCCAGCACCGCTGGAAGTAGGGCTCCTCGCTCGACACGTCGTAGTTCTTATCCTCGAATTCGCAGCCGCACTCGGTGCAGGTGTACGGCCGGTGAAGTGCGACGGCTTCATCGTAGAGCACCGCGCAGGTTGGGCAGTTGGGGACCGATGAAGACCACCCCGCGCTGACGGTGGTGATGCTCCAGCCGTGCCGATCGCGATCCCACGATTCGAACACCGGAGCACCACATGCCGTCTTGCCGCGGTACGGGTCGAGGTTGCTTCGGTGATCCAATCGGCGCTGCTCGTTGAGGTGCCCACCCGTCCAGGTGTTGAAGATCTTCAGAATCGAGGCATGGACGATCATGGGTCGACCTCGGGGCGATAGAAGACCTGCATCGCGTCAGCCATGCGTCACCTTCACCGCGCGCCGGCCGGTGAACGCTTCCCAGCGAGCGATCGCCAGATCGACGTACGCCGGGTTGAGCTCCATCGCGAAGCACCTGCGGCCGGTGATCTCGGCTGCGATCAGCGTAGTTCCGCTTCCCGAGAAGGGCTCGTACACGGCATCACCAGCCACCGAGTTGTTCTCGATCGGCCGCTTCATGCATTCGACCGGCTTCTGCGTACCATGGCCCGTCTTCGCGTCCTCCGGCGCCTTCGAACCGCCCATCGGGTTCATGCCGGCGATCTCCCAGAGCGTCGACTGCTTGCGGTCACCAGCCCAGTGCCCGGTTCCGCCCTTCCTCACCGCGTACCAGCAGGGCTCGTGCTGCCAGTGGTAGTGCCCGCGGCCGAGCACGAGCGACGACTTCGCCCAGATGATCTGCGCGCGGATCTCGAAGCTGGCGACCCTCAAGTTCATCTCGACGATGCCGGCGTGAAGCGCGCCATGCCACACGTACGCGACGTCACCTGGGAAGAGGCGCCAGGCCTCCGTCCAGTCGGCCTCGTGATCGTTGAGCACCTTCCCTTTGTTCCGCGCATCACCGAGCAGGCCGATCCCAGCGGCATCGCGCCAACCAGGGTCGTAGTCGACGCCGTATGGCGGGTCGGTGACCATGAGGTGAGGCTTCACTTCGCCGAGCAGCCGCGCCACGTCGGCCGCTGAAGTACTCGAGCCGCAGAGCAGCCGGTGATCGCCGAGCTCAAAGAGATCGCCGAGCTTCGAGATCGGCTCGACCACCGTGGGGATCTCGTCTGGATCGGTCTGGTGCTGGCGATCTCGCGCGTTCGCCTCGGCGAGCATGCGATTGACGTCTTCCAGGTCGAAGCCGGTGCCAGCGAGCGCATCGCCGGTTGCGAGCGTTTTCAAGATCGCCTCGAGCTTGAGATCGTCCCAACCGCCCACTTCAACGAGTCGGTTCGCAGCGACAATGAACGCCTCGGCCTCGGTGTCGTCGCGTGATGCCCAGCCGCGCTGAACCGGAACGAGCCATTGCCGCTGCGCGCCGGTGTCGTCGATCAGGATCCCAGCGGGCGTGGTGTTCGGCTCCTTCATGAGGGCGCGCAGCGCCTCGATGCGCCCATGGCCGCTGACGAGCAGGCCGGTGCGGTCGTCGACGATCACCGCGTCGTTGAATCCGAAGCGCTTGATGCTCTCGCAGATGGCGCCGACGTCGTGATCCTTCGGGTTGCGCGGGTGAGCCTTGAAGGTGGAGAGGGGGGCGAATTCGATTCGGCGATCAGCAGGCATGATGCCTCCGGGTGAGAGACGGGGTGAGTTTGAGGGCAGACGTCGACCCCTGCTCGCTCGCAAGCGTGTGCTGCTCGAGAGGTGCGAGGGGTGACGTGCCAGCGACGAACGGAAGGGGATCTATCCGGCGCGGCGTGATCAAGGTGTCAGGCATCGGCCGGGAGATCAAGGCCAACCCTCGACGAGCAGCGGCCACTCCCGGTGCATTGGCATCGAAGAAGGCACCCGCGGTGACACGGGCCGACGTGTGGGATGCGCGTAGAAGACGACCGCGGCATCGAACGGGGCGCCGGTCTCGAGGCCATCGAACTCGATGCGCTCATCGTGGAAGTAGAGGCCGACGTTGAGGTTCGTGAAGCGGTACCAGGTGAGATCGATCTTCGGCAGCACCCTCACGTCACGCAGCTTCCCGGCCGCGCCATCGAGACACTTCACGGCCTCGCGCCACCACGTCACGCCCACGCGCGCGGGGACGAGGCACGCGCCCATCGCGCGCGAGAACATCGCCTCGTCGCGCGCCTTCCGCATCCACTCGCCGGTCTGCCGGCCGTAGGGTGGGTTCATGAAGAACGTCTCGCCGGCCCACGACTGCGCGAGGCCGTTGTCGCGCTCGCTGAAGTAGCGCGGGTGCTTGTGGTTGCGCTCGTCGGCGCAGACGTCGATCGTGAAGTGAAGCTGCGCGTCGAGCCAGGCGTAGAAGTACACCGGCGTCGCGCGCCTCATGTTCGTGCTCGCGGTCATGACGCGGTGAGCGTTTCGCTTTCTGCTGCTGTGGTCGGTCACTTCTTGCCTCCGGTGGTGGGAACGGGCGCGGTGTGTCGGCCAGGTGGAACCCCATCGGCCGTCCTATCCAGAACGCGCTCGATCTCTTAGTGCCACGTGGCGACGCCGGCGAACCTCTTGAGGCGGATCAGCATCATCCGCAGCGCAGCGCGGTCGCGCTCGGCGTTCTCGCGGTACGCGGCCTCGAACTCGACCTCGGAGCGGAGCCTGAAGAGCTCGACATCAAGCGTATCGATCTCAGCGCAAAGAGCGTCGAGCGCCTCTTCTTTTGCCTTGAACCCGCGCTCGAGCAGCGCGGCCAGGCGCCGGCATTCGGCTGCGTCGAGAGTGCAGACCTGTGCACGCCCATGCCCAGCCAGGATCTCGCGAACCTCCGCGACTTCGGTCGTCATTGTTTGTCCCCTTCCTTCGGTGGTGCTGCGGTTCGAGACTTTGCGTGCTTTCAGGTGCGCGTCAACCATCGGCTCAATGGTGGCCGGTGGCCGACAGATGCACGACGCGCCGGGGTCCTCGAGTACTTCCCAGCACGCCGCGGTGTGGTGAGGCCGCTTCACGGCACCTCGCCTTCGATCTCGAGGTCGGCGCGCGGGTTCGCCTTGTCGTCGAAGCGGTACGCGTGGATCGCGACGATCTGCGCGTCGTCGAGCCATGCGACCTGGTTGAGCGCGTCTTGAATGGCTTTGATCCGGTTGTCGAGATCGCCGCGCTTCGCCGGCCGATAGATCCGAATCGTGAGAGCAACCGGGCCGGTGAATGGGAAGGTGTCGATCAGCGGGTCATGAAGTTGCGCGCGCCGCACCGCGTTCCCGACAGCGCCGACGTACTCGCGGTGCTCGGTCGTCTTGTACTTCACCACGCGTCCGAACTTCGCCGTGTGGCGGTAGATCTCGTTCACCGATGGCGGGTACGGGACGGTGAGCTTCACGCGAACGACGCGCGGTGAGCTCGGATCGGGCGCGACGAGCAGCGACTGCTGAGGCGTCTTCAAGCAGACCTCCGATCACCGAGCGCGAGTCCGCCCTGGCCCTTGGTCTTCGCCTCCTTCGCCGCGGCCCGTTCAGCCGCAGCCTTCTCGCGCGCCTCGCGCCGGATCGCTTCCTTTTCTTCCTTCTTCTTGCGAGCGATCGCCATCTTCTCGGCGAAGAGGTCGATCACCTCAGCCTGCTCGGGATCAAGCAGCACGCCGCCTGCGACCTTCGCGATCCTCACCGTCTTGTACCGCTCGCCCTCGGTGACCTTCGCTGAGGTGATGCGAACGCAGTCCTCACCGGGCACCTGCCAGACGCCCAACATCGAGCGCGCGGCGTTCTCGATGTCCGATGCGTCACGAACCTCATCGGCGCGCGGAGGGCGCGGCTCGGTGTCGAGGTCGGATTTTCGCCGTGTGTGAGCGACGGCCACCATGGGGATCCCGTTCGCCGTCGCGAAGTCGCGGATCGCCTTGTAGCTGAGGCCCACGCGCAGCCGGTGCTCGTCGACCTTCTCGCTGTGGTGATCGAGTTCGCCACCGTGATCGATGAACATGATCTGGACACCCTCATCCTTCCAGCGCGTCGCGACCTGAAGGAGCTTCGACACGCGGATGCCTCCGCGCTTGTAGGTCTTCAGGTTCCGCATCAACGGCGCCAGGTCCTCGGTCACCTCAGCGAATCGTTCGTGCTGCTTGTGGTCGCGAGGCTTCCGGCCGACGTCTCGCGCGTTGATGCCCATGCGCTTCGCTACGTGGCGCCGCTGGATCCACGCGGTCCCGTCCTCGAGGCCGAACACGCCGACCTTCACGCCGGCGAGGAGAAGAAGCTCGATCACCGTCGCCACGAACGCCGACTTCCCCTCGCTGGGGGCGCCGATGATCATGTTCAGGTTCGAGAAGAACCCACCGATCAGATCGTCGAGACACTTGATCCCGGTGGGGATCACGTCGGCGCTCTCGGTGCCAGCCTCAACGCGCTGCCAGCGATCGGCGAGCTCGGCCAGGTCCATGTCGCCGGTGCTCGTCTCGTCGACCATCGCCGACAGCGCCTCGCGCTGCACCGTCTCGAGGTCGGTGATCACCTTCACCACGTCAGGCGACGGGGCGCGCAGCGCGGCGATCGCTTCCTCGTACGCGATGGCGAGCGCCTTCGCGCGCGAGGCCGAGCGCAGACCGTCAACCATGTCGCCGAACATCGTGCGGTCGATGGTGGCCGCGTCGTTCTCCCACTCGCGCAGCCACGCGATGTCCTTCTCGGCGAAGGCCTTCGACAGGCGCCCGAAGGTGAAGACCGTCTCGACGTTCGCCGGTCGGCGCCGCTCGGTGAGCCGAAGCACGATCGTCCATACCGCGCGCGCGCGGAGGTCGGTGAAGTCGTCAACGCGCAGCGCGGCCTGGTGAACGAGCGCGTCACTCGTTGTGCGAAGCACCGCGCCCTCAGCGCACAGCACCGCGCCGATCGTCATGTGTTCGATGTGACTCACTTCTTCGCTCCCTTCGTGAACGCATCGAGCGCCGCGTCTTCAGCGAGGCCAGCTTCGACCGCAGCCCAGCACCTCGACAGCATGGTGGGATTCGCGAACCCGGAGAGCGCGAAAGGTGGAGTGAGCGTCGCACCCCATTCGCTGCGGAGGTATTCCTCCCACGCCCAGATCAAGAAGATCTCGGCGTCCTTCGTTTCGCGCTCGCCGGCGATCACCAGAAGCTGCTTCGTGGCCTGCGCGAGGATCGAATTCAGCCGAGCGATCGGCTGCTCCTCAGCGAGCTCCGGAAGCCCGAGCCTTCGCAGCGTCAACACGCGAAGTGATTGCATCTCGATCCACGACTCTTCCCACACAGAGAGCTTTCTCACCGTCATGTTCCCCTTCCTCAGCGCAGCAAGATCGCCGCGCCGAGCACACCTTCGCTCCGTAGCCGATCGCGCAGCAAGCTCTACGTGATCTCCGCTCCCGATCGCCGTCGTACTCACAGTCGGCCGCGTCGTTGTCGCGGTGCCGTGGCGCTCTCGCATCTGGCTCTAGGGGACCGGGGGAACGCTTCGCGTCGTTGCCAGATCCACCGGAGCGACATCGCCCTGCGATCACCGTTGCCTTGCGTCGCCTCACATCGAGTGCGGCTCACGGTGACGCGGCGTCGTTGGTGAAGGTCCAGCCGCTGAGGCCGCGCGAGGACGCTTCAGATCGAGAGAGGCAGTCAAGTACGAAAAAAAATCCGAAACGCGACGCGAGCTTGCGCGGCTGTCGGCGTGAGCGCTTTTCGCTGGATCTGATCAACCGATCCGATCAACGCGCGCGCGATCACGTCGAAGTTGACGCGCCGATCGCTTCGGAGCAACGGTGCGCGGTGCGCGGCATCTCGCCGACGCAGCAGGAAGGGGAAACACCCGAATGAGTCTCACCAAGAAGCAACTGGAGATCCGTCGCACTGGCATTGGCGCCTCAGAGATCGCCGCGCTGATCGGCGCGAGCAAGTGGTCGACGCCGATCGCGATCTTCGAATCGAAGCTCGGCATCGCGCCTCCGCTCGACAGCTACGCGGCCGATCTCGGCAACGAGCTCGAGGCGCCCATCGCGCGCGTGTGGGCGAAGCGTGAGGGGAGGTTCATCGCCCTGGTGGACACGCTTCGTCACCCCGAGCGGCCGTTCGCATTGGCGACGCCGGATCGCGCGGTCTACACCTCAGCCGCGGCGCGTGGCGACGGGCGCGCCAAGAAGACCGACGTGCGCGACGCTGAGAAGCTGCTTCAGGTGAAGTCGACCAACTGGCGCCAGCGGCACCTTTGGGGCGAGGAAGGAACCGACTCGATCCCCGACGAGTACGTGGCGCAGTGCCATTGGGAAGGCGCCGTCGCCGGCCAGCAGATCGTCGACGTCGCTGTGGATTTCGACAAGACGGCGCTTCACACGTACCGCATCGTGGTCGACCAGGGGATCTTCGCGGCCATGTACGAGGTGGCCGAGCGATTCATGATCGATCACGTCGCGCGGCAGATCCCTCCTCCACCTGACGCTTCGGAACGGTACGGCGAGTACTTGATGCGCGCGTTCCCCCGCGAGACGTCGGCCGACCTCGAGCGCGTAATCGCCGGCGAGGATCTCACCCTCGATGAATCGATTGCGCTCTTCTGCAAACTCAAGAGCGCCGAGAAGCGAATGAAGGCCCTCATGGCGCTCGCGCGGAATCGCATCACTGCGCGGATTGGTGGCGCCAGCGGCATCGTCGGTGACTTCGGAAAGATCACCTGGAAGAAAACCAAGGATGGGACGAAGACCGACTGGCGCCGCGTTGCGGACGAGGCCCTGCGGATCGCTGGCCTGGTGGTGCAATCGATGCCTGAGGGCGATCACCGCGCCGAGCTCGCTGAGGACGTTCGTAAGCTGATCGAGGTGAACACCGTCGCGAAGGTTGGGCATCGCGTTCTGCGCCCTGCGTGGTCGCCAGCGTTCAAGCTCGACGCGCAGCTGATCGATCTCCGTCTCGAGGCGCTTCAGGATCGGCTCGAGGGCGAACTTGAAGACGGCGCCGAGAACGGGCAGGGTGCCGAGCAGCAGTAACCACCAAGCAGGAAGGGGAACACCACATGATGGATAGCAAGCAGGATCAGATCACCCGCGAGCGTTCAGCCGTTGCACCGTGGCAGCCGCTCGAGTTCACCGACGAGCGCCTCGCGCTCATGAGGAAGGCGATCACTCCACCGACCGCGACGGCCGAGGAGTTCTCGTTCTTCGTCGAGTGGTGCCGACAGACTGGGCTGAACCCGTTCCTCAAGCAGGCGTACCTGATCGAGCGGCGCGCGAAGGTGAACAACGCCTGGATCTCGAAGCACGATCCCATGGTGGCCGAGGCCGGCTTCGCGGCGCGCGCTGACGCGCTGCCCGACTTCGGAGGCATGCGCTCGGGCGTGGTCTATGCCGGCGACGAGTTCATGATCGATGAGGTGACGCAGGAGATCACTCACCGATGGTCGATCGAGGCGCGCGCGAAGGCGGGTAACAAGGTGCTCGGCGCGTGGGCACACGCCGTCAGATATGGGCGCGTGGTGGAGATCACCTGGCTCACTCTCGAGAGCCGCATCCAGAAGAGCAGCGAGGGGGTCGCGACGAAGTTCTGGGCGAGCGATCCCGCTGGGCAGATCCGCAAGTGTGCGCGCGCCGATCAGTACCGCCGCGCGTACCCGAACGTTTTCGCCAACTGGTACGACGTGGCTGAGGCGCGCGACACCGAGGTCGAGGTGAACGCCGCGCCGACCGCGCCGGTGGCAGCGCCTGGGGATCGTCAGGCGAAGTCGGCCGCGCTGAAGACGCGCCTCGGCGTGAAGACGGTCGACGCGGCTCCTGCGTCGGCGCCGGCCGAAGCGAAGGCCGCGGCGTCGAAGCCGGCCGATGGGAAGGCGGCTGAGGCGAAGCCGAAGAGCGAGGTTCCGCCCATCGAGGAGATCCGCTTCGGGCCGCACAAGCGGAAGCTGATCGCTGACGCGACCACGATCGAGCTCGAGGAGTCGCTCGTCGTGGCCCACGAGCAGCTTGCCGCTTGCACCGGGAAGGAAGCGTGGGTTCCCACGGTGCGCGAAGGCGTCGACGCGATCGACGCTGAGATCGAGCGCCGAGAGGGCGCGGGTGATGCGCCGGCGACGGCGCCGGAACCTGGCAGCGAAGGCTAGAGCCGCGCCGGCATCGGGCCGGTAGCGGGGCGCGCGCGGAGGAGCCCCCCTTCACTCCGCGCGCGTCTGTTTTCTCCAACCGCAGCACCAGCGAAAGGAAGTGCCATGGGTAAGCAGAAAGAGCTCGAGGGTTTCGAGCGCCAGGTGATCAAAGAGGTCGAGGACGCGGCAGAGGTCTACGTCAAGAGCCGCAACAAGCGGATGAAGGCGAGCGAGGCCGAGGTGGCCGACAAGCTCGCGCTGATCGATGTGATGAAGAAGCACAAGCTCACCGTCTACGCGCTCCCCGATGATGGCTTGGTGGTGACGATCACCACCGGGAAGCCGAACGTGAAGGTCACCGAGTCGGAGGACACTGATGGTGACGACGACGATGGGCATCCCGATTCTGGCGCGAAGGTCAACTAGCAAGACGAACCCGCGCGCATCGGCGCGATCCCCCCAGCCCTGACGCGCGGCGCCTCAAACCGCCCGAGCTACCCCACAACTGCGTGGAACTCGGGCGGTTCTTTTTTTTGTTCGCCATTCGCTTGCACGCGCGATGACGCCGTGTAATTGTTTGTTGGACGGCGCGGGTTGACCGAGCCGCAAGCAGGAAGGGGAACCACACATGAAGCTGATTGGAACCAAGAAGACCCGTTTCGAGGTGAAGCCGTGATCATTCGAATCGAATCGATCAAGCTGAGCCTCACCAGCGCCGCTGAGATCTCGACCATCGCCGACATCCTCGACATGGCTGCGGACAACGCTGAGGGCCAAGCGCACCTGGCGATCGTGGCGATCAAGAAGACCTTCACCGCGCAGCGCCGGCAGGCCGAGTTGCGGAACATCAACATCGTCACCCTGGACGTCGATCGCGAATCAGCGCAGTTGCTCGCCGTCGGGTGCCAGGTCCTCAGCGAGTGGATCGACGAAGACACGCAGCCACTCAGCCTCGACAAAACCGAGATCGCCACCCTCGCGTCGATTCGGACTCACCTCGCCGACGTGGGGTTCTCGGCGTGATCGTCGTCACCGAGGAACGGACTCCCGGAGGCCATGTGATCCTCCGCGGGTTCGCTGACGACAAGCACCGGCGCTGCGCGTGTTGCAAGGCGAAGGTGGACAAGTGGTGCGAGGTGCTCACCGCGCATCGCACCGTCTCAACGGTCTGCCTCACCTGCGCCGACATTCCAACCCACGCGCCGCTCTGGTGAGCGGCCACAAGGACGAACCCAAATGAACGAAGCGACGAACGGCGCTCGACTGGTACGGGTACTGGGCGAAGACGGATCGTGGTGAATGGTTCAAGACCCCAACCAGCTTCGTGCTCGGTCGCGAGATCACCGAGGCTGAAGCCGATGCGCTCCCAGGTCGTGACCCGCGCCTCTAACCGCCCTGGCCCTGCGAGCGCATCGCGGGCCACCACGCCTCACGCGGAGATGGGCGCCGCCACGGAGACACGCCATGAGCATCGACAAGGATCTGATGCGGTCGCTGGAGGCAATACTGCCCTACGCCGAGAGCCGACTGGAAGACATGCACGAGACGGCGCACGGCTGTCGCGTCGAGCACCGTTCTGATGCGCGTCGCGAGTACGCCCGCGCCCTCTGGGCCTTCCGGCGCGCGCGCCACGCCCTGCGCGCGGCGCTGGACGCGTCGTTGGTGGCCGAGAACGTGGAGGGGCTGTGAACGCGCTCGAGAAGGTGCTGGCCGAGCTCGCGACGCTCGACCTGGTGCTCGTCGATCCCGCTGCGCTGGCCGCTCGGCTCGCGCGGATCTCGGCCGACCTCTACGCGATCGCCGACATTCCCCACGACACACATACACCGCTCGACTGGCCGAAGACCTGCCCGTGCTGCGCGCGTCGCTTCGCGGAGTCGTCGTGGAACTCGCTGAAGCTCCGCGGGTACGTGGGCGCGTTCCAGGCGAACGGCAGGCGGTACGCCGTCCAGTTGCGCGACTGCGTGTGCGGCTCAACCATCGGCCTCGAGACCGAGCTCCCGATGGTCAAAGCACCGTCGCCGGCGTCGCGCGTGAAGTGCAACGCCTGCAAAGACACCGGCGTCACGCCTCCAACGGCCGCAGATCCGCTCGGTGACGAGTGCTTCGAATGCGCTCCGAAGCCGCGCCCCACCCCTCCGCTCTCCGTTCAAGTCGAGCGGCTTCATGTCGAGCGCCTCGCGGCGAGCTACATCGAGAACGCGAAGGCAAGCAAATGCACCTGCCGCGGCCTCTCGCGTGACCCCGACGATCTCCCCAACCACGAACTTTCCTGCCCGCTCTCGAGCTTCTGAGGCGCCCATGAGTCACCGCTGCGAGTACTGCGATACCGCTCACAACCAGATGCCGGGGTGGAGTCACGTCGTCAAACCCAACGGCTCGCACCTCTGGTGGTGCCGCGTTCAGGAGGGGATGTGGACGTTTGCGATCGGCGTGCGCGTTGTCGTCGACGAGCGCGGCCCGCTGATCACCTGGATCGCGCGGCCCGAGCGCGGCCCGATCGGATCGCCGTCGATGGGCAACGAGGCGTCGGGCGTCGAGTACTCGGTGGTCTACGCCGCGATCCGAATGCTCGGCGAGGACGCCTACAACCGCGAGCCCAGCATGTTGAGGCGCTGGGCAGCGTCGCTTGAGCGTCACCGCGTCACCGAACCGAAGCGAGCCGAGCCGCTCGCGATCACCGTCAACACCGTCCCGTTCTGAGGCCCCATGCGAAAACTCGAAACCCCCCACACCTGCTCGATCCCCGGCTGCGACAAGACCTTCACAAAGGGAGGTCGCGCCGGCCGCGATGGCAAGCCACCGATCTGCCCGATGCACTATCACCGCGAGCGCCGCGGCTCACCGCGCGCCCTCGACGCGGCGCCGATCGCACCGTCGGTGCGGCGCCACATCTACCTGCCGGTCGAGATCGACCAGGTGCTTGAGGCGCTGGCGCTCGAGCGCGACGACACCCCAAGCGCGGTGATTCGTGACGCCGTCCTTGCGTTCGCCGCGAAAGCAGAGGCACAGTTGTGGCGCAACGGCAGGAAGGGGAACCGATGAACGAGAAGAACGACCAGATCGAGCGCGCTGACGCGCCGATCCCCTCACAGACGAAGACGTTCAAGGTGTCCTACGAGGTGACGCTCGACCTCGACGCGCTGCGCGACCTGTGGTGCGCGCGCATGCGCCGCAGCGCGAAACACTTCTCCACCCACGCCGCTGTCGCGTACGTGAGGGAGTTCATGCGGCACCACGCCGAGGCCGATCTCGACGTGGCGCTCGCTGAGGCGCAAGAAGAGATGCGCGGCCGTCGTCAACGGGCCGCTGCCAAGAAGTGATGCAAACGCCTGCGATGCGCGCCGGCGCTTCGCAGGTTTCCTCTCGCCGGCGTTTGGTGCCCAGATGGCTGCAAAGACCCTGAAGGAAGAAGTGACCGCGCTGTTGACCCCCAACATCGACATGCCTGATCCCGAGGTGCTGGCGATCGCAGCGGCGCATGCCGACGCTCCGCTGCCCACGACGCACACCGTCGTCCAGGCACCGCTCGGTGAGCTCGTCGAGTCGCCGACGAACCCGCGCAAGACGTTCGCCGCGATGGATCGGTTGATCGAGTCGGTGAAGGCCGCGGGGGGCGTCATGGTCCCGCTGATCGTGCGGCCTCACCCCGAGAAGAAGGGGATGTTCGAGATCGTCGCCGGTCACCGGCGCTACCGCGCCGCGAAGGCCGCGAAGATCAAGACGGTGCCGTGCGACGTCAGGACGCTCGACGACACGCAGGTCCTCGAGATCCAGATCACCGAGAACCTTCAGCGCAGCGACCTCAACGAGATCGAGGAGGCCGAGACGTTCGGCGCCCTCCACCAGCAACACGGATACACCGTCGAGCAGATCGCCAAGAAGATCGGCGTCTCGATCGCCACCGTGTACTCGAGGCTCAAGATGTTGAACCTGGCCGCGGAGGCGCGCGTTGCGCTCGCTGAGGGGCGCCTGCCGAGCTCGGTGTCCGTCCCGCTCGCGCGGCTCCCCCACGGTCTTCAGGCGAAGGCCCTCAAGACGATCGAGGAGCGGTACACCTATGACAACGGGGTCCATACCCGAGAGGCGATCGAGTTCATTCAGCGCGACTTCTGCCGCTCGCTGAAGGCCGCTCCGTTCTCACTCACCGACTCGATGCTGGTGGAGGGTGTCGGCGCCTGCAAGACCTGCCCGAAGAACAGCAAGCAGGGCACGCCGGGCCTCTTCGACGACCTGAAGGGCAGCGGCGCGTTCTGCACCGACGTCGCCTGCTTCCGCCAGAAGGCGAACGCGGCCTGGGAGGCTGTGGCGAAGGAAGGCGAGGCAAAGGGCGCGCGGGTGTTGACGCTCGAGGAGGGCGCGAAGATCTACGCGTACGGCACCCTCGGCCATGACTCCAAGTACACCGAACTCGACGCGCCCAACCACGCCGATCAGAAGCGGCGTCACTGGCGCGAGTTCTACGAGCGGATCCCGGCCGAGCAGAGGCCGCAGCTGGTGATCATCCCCGACCGCGACCAGGCGCCGCATGAGGTCGTCGAGGCGCAGGCGCTCGTCGACGCGCTGGCCGCTTCGACCGCGGCGCCGAAGTGGGCGAAGGCCGAGGTCGAGCGCAAGGAAGAACTCGCCGCGGCGCGCGCTGAGGCGCGGGTCCAGAACAAAGAGGCCGCGAAGAACGAGCGGATCGCCGCTGAGGCCGTCAAGAAGATCGGCGCCGGCTTGAAGGAACTCGACGCGCCCACGATGCGGTTCATCCTCTACGGCCTCGCCGACCGCTGGGTTCCGCAGGGTGTGCTCGACGCGCTCGAGTGCGAGGACCGCGATGCGTACGAGAAGAAGGTGCTCAACGCGCCGGCGCCCTGGCTCAACACCGCGCTGCTGTTCTTCGGCGCCTTCAGCGGGGGCGTCCTCGAGCACCTGACGGAGGGCTTCCCCGCGCCGTTCAAGGCCCTGGCGAAGGCTCACGGGGTCGACCTGAAGGCCATCGAGAAGGCCATCGACGCCGGCGACGCGGCCGAGGCCCTCATGACGAAGCCGAAGAAGGGATCGAAGTCGTGAAGGCGATCGATCAGGTAGTGGTGACCGACGTCGGGCCGAGATTGATGATCGTCCTGTGGCGCCTCATGGAGGACGCTGGCCCCAACGTCTTCCGGCACATGCTGCGGCGCGCGCTTCAAGAAGAGGTGCGCCTGTCGGCTGATCGCCTTCAGGTCTCGCAGGCTGAGATGCTGGCGATCATCGACGAGGGAAAGAACGTCCTCTTCGGGACCGAACGGAAAAACCCGGTTCGCGAGTTCCTCAACGCGGTGCTCACCGAGCGCCGGCGTCAGGACATGAAGTGGGGGGTGCAGCCGAAGCTCACCGACCGCGCCGGGTACATGGAGCTCGGCGTGGTGCTCGGGGAAGAGGTCGGCGAGGTGATGCGCGCGATGCTCGACGCGACAAGCACCAGGTCGACGCCAGAGTTCCGCGCCGACTCGCTCAAGAACCTCCGCGCCGAGCTCGTCCAAGTCGCCGCGGTTGCACTGAAGATCGCCGAGGCCATGCCCGAGGAGGAACAGACGTGATCACGATCAAGCTCTACACGGTGCGGATCCCGGCCAAGCGTCCGCTCGCCGAGTTCACCGCGTCGATGTCGACGACCGCGCCGAAGGCCCCCACGATGGGGATCGCCTGGCGCGCGCACGCCGACGACGGGACCATCGTCGCGGTCTGCGACGCCGAGAACGAGGCGAAGGCCGTCGCCAACGCGCTGCGGTTGATGGCCGAGCGGTACGAGGCGAAGGCCAGGAACGAGGGGGTGCTCGCGTGACCACGACCAACGAGAAAGACCTCGAGCAGCGCGCCGAGATCGAAGATCTCAAGACGGCGCTGCTCGAAGCGAACGACATGATCGCGCAGATGGATCGCGACGCCCACGCGAACGTACTCGCGCGTGATGCCACCGAGCGCCTGCTGAGAGAGCGCGCCGAGAAGGCTGAGGCCGAGGTTGAGCGGCTTCTCGGGCGCGTGTCGGGGGCGCCTCAGCGCCTCAAGTCGAACCTGGCGATTGGGGATCAGGAGTGGCAACTGGCGCTCGCGGTCTTCGCTCGCTGGAACATGGCGCTCCTGAACACCCCAGTGCCCGCGGCCGTCGTTGCCCGCGCAGCGACGCTGGTGATCGCGCTCGCCGAGTCGGTGAACGGCCTCATGATCGAAGAGCAGATCCCCGCGATGCTGGCGCGCGCTCGCGCCATGACGAAGGAACTCGCCGAGAAGGCGTCTGCGGCCATCATCGCAGGCGGTTGCACCTGCTCGGACCCCGACTGCCCAGCGAAGCGGCACAAGCGGTCGGTCTGACGTGAGGGCCGGGGAAGGTCCTGCCACCCTCCCCGGCCCGTCAAACGCAGCCTCTCGCGTGCGGCGTGCCCAACCCCACGCGATCGACGGCCAGAGGTTTCAACTGCGCCACCCCTGGCTAGGCGCTCCCTCCCCCACTTCTATGGAAGCTCGAGCGAAACCGACGCACCCGCGGCGCCGACGGTGTTCGCCCATGCACCGAGGCTCACGCCTCCAACGATGCGACGCTCAACGGCGACCCCGAGCACCAGCGGGCCGGCGAGTGGGAGTAGCGGGTCACGCAGCGAGGCCCCCGCTTGGAGACCTACTCGCCAGCCAGGCAACTGCGTGACCTTCCGAGAAGTCTCGCCTTCGGTGAGGCTGATCGTGTCGGTGGCAGAGCTCGAGCGCAGATCCGTCTCGTCGCGCCGGCGCGTCTCGGTGAGCGTCGTCGTTGCGAGGATCACCCCACCGTCAGGCGTCGCGATCAGGACCGGAGTCGTCGTGGTGCGCGTGTCGACGGCGCGCGCGGTGCGCTTCTTGACCGTCTCGACCTTCTTCTCTCGCCACTCGACGTGCCACACCTCGCGCGTCTCGACCTCGACGGGCGCCGAGAAGCGGCCGGCGCCGTATCCAGCAATCGCCACCAGCACCAGGGCCAGGGCGAAGAGACCGATCTCACGCGCGCGGCGCGCCTGCTCGGGCGTCATGCGGCCTCAGGAGGAAACGGCATCGTGCGCCAGGTGGTGATCTCGACGTGGGGCTGGTCGCCGTTCGGGAACTTCGTGCCGGTGAATCGGCCACCCCAGCGGAACCCGCGCGCCTCGGCGAAGACGCCGAAGGCCGCGAATTCAGCGCGCACCTTCGCCGGGAGCTCGTCCCACCCGTACCAGCGCAGGCCGATGCCTCCGCTGTGCTTCGGGACGAACGGCAGAAAGGACACCGGCCACACGTCGATCGCCGCGCCGCGCCCATGGGGCGTCTGCTCGAGCGATGTCGCGTTGCTGTTGCCGTTCGCCGCGAGCGTCTTCTGGATCGACGGGTCCGTGCGGAGTCCCCCGTTGGGCGCGATCAGCACGTCGTGCGAGCCGTCGGCGACCCACGCCTCGAGCAGCGCCTGAAGCGACCGATGCACGCCGTTGGCGCGATCGCGGTTGCGAACGAGCGCACTCACTGATGCGCCTTCACGTGCAGTTGAACTCGAGGAGCATGGCGCCGCTCGAGCTTCTCTTTCATGCGCTCGATCCGCTGATCGAGGCGCTGCGTCGCATTGCCGAGCTCCTCGCGAACGCGCGCGTACGTCTCGCTCGTCTTCTTGATCGCTTCGTCGATGCGCTTCGGCATGGATCAGTCCTCCCTGTGCTGTGTGAAACGGTCGATGGCCTTGTCGAGAACGTCGACGGCCTCAGCCTGCTTGAGGTTGAGGGTGATCACGGCCGTCAGCGTCGCGACGGTCTGATCGTGCGCGGCCTTCTGCTCGGTCATGCGCGCCTCAAATGATGCGCGGAGCTCCTTCGCCAACCACACGACGGCCGCGACGAGGCCGAGCACTACCCACGCGAGCGGATTCTTGACGAGTCCCTCCGCAACGATTGCTGCGTCCCCCACCTGCGCGAGCACCTCAAAGGTCATGCGCTCGAGGGTACACGTGCGGCGTGTGCTGTGTCGATCAGCGCGTGTCGAAGTGGATGCCGTCGAGGAACACGAAGTTCCACCAGTTGGCAGCGGCCGGGGAGTCGGCGAAGACGTTTCCACTCGTGTCGATGTCGACGCGGGTGATCTGTTGGTTCGCAACGGACGTGAACCCCATGCGCGCGGCCGGCCTGTACCCGCTCGGCAGGACGAAGAACGGATCCGCAGCACTCGCTGTTGCGGTCGATGACTTCTTCACGAGACCTCGCACGTGGACGAACCCGAGTGAGTCCTTCATGAACGCGGCCGACTGGAACCCGGCGCCGTAGTTTCCCCAGCCAGAAGAGAACGCCGGCGCGAACCCACCAGCACCGACCACCAACCAGTCGGGCTGCGTGATCAACGCGCTGTCAGCGCGGATGTTCTTGAAGTCGGCCTCTTGAAGGTACACGTCGCCGATGCGCCACGCGAAGCTGCTGTCGCCGGTGGTGCCGCGCCGCAGGCCGATGCGGATGAAGTTGACGCTCGATCCCAGCGCGCCGGTGGTGTTCGTGACGTCGATCGCCACGTCGTACCAGGTGTTCAGCGACGGGTACGGGCCGGCCGAGTCACCGCTGAGGGTGATCGAGTAGTTGATGATCTGGTTTGCCATCGCCGCATCGGCGAATCCTTGGATGTCGAGAATCAGATCCTTCCCGAACGCCGCGCTCGATCCGGTTCTCATGATCGAGAGGTACAAATTCACCGCGCGCTGCCCGCGCCGAACCTCGAACGGCGAGGACATGATGTTGCCGCGCTTCGATGCGTGGGCGCGGAGCTCGACGTACCGGCCCTTCGTGGTGAAATCTTCGCCGTAGTAGACGCTGCCGGCCGATCCCCACACTTCGGTCGCTTCGCTCGGACGCGTCACCACCTGCCAGTGATCGGGAGGCGCGGTCGTGAGGTCGTCCGTCGCGTGCTCGAAGTTCCCGTTCAGTGGCAGGTGTGACTGCGTGCTGGCTGAGTCGTAGTGACCGGCCTTCGTGCGGCCAGCCACGAAGCTCTGCTCGGCGCTTGGTGAGCCGCGCACCTTCTGCTGCGCGTTGAACGTGAACGGAACGATCTGCGAGTAGTAGGTCTTCCCAGGAACGAGGTCGACCACATCGAACTTCCGGCCGGCGCCAGAGGCCTTCATCGTCGAACTGCTCGGGGTGAAACCAGGCGTCGCGCTGACGTGAATCTCGTACTGCTCAACCAGGTTGCGATTGTCGTACGAGTCGCCACCGACGAGCACGCGGCCACCACTCACTACCGAGACGATCGCATTCGACGGCGATAGGAGGTCGGCCACCGTCAGTCGATGCGCGAGTTCATCTTGCTTGTTCGCGTCGATCGCCAGCCACCCCAGCCGCTGCGACACCGGCTTCCCGCGGAGCGTCAGGCGCATCTTCGCGCCCTCATTGTTCCCAGTGATGTTGATGCCCTGGACGGCGAGCTTCTGATCGCTGTCGAAGCGGAGACCGTCGGCCGGAACGGTGATCAGGTCGCCGAGCATGATGCACGGGTCGACGCCGAGAATGACGTTCATCGCGAGATCAGGGTTCTTCAGGTCGGCGAGCGCGGCGTTCGCCATCGTCTGCGCTTCAGCCAGGGAGTCGATGTTGCTCGAGTTGCTCTCGGCGATCTCCATGAAGCGCCGGCCGTACAGCGCGATCGATCCGGGATCGGTGACGTCGACCTTGATGCGCGTGCGAGCACCCGACGGGTCGCGGCCGGTCGCGTCGCCGTAGACCACGCGGATCGCATTCCGCACCGCCCAGATCTCCTGGCCGAGCTCGGTGCAATCCCACTCGGCGTCTTCGGCGATGGTGAGGACCGAGGTCGTTGAGGCGCGATCCGGCGCCTTCAGCGTCAGCACGTAGCCCCCCATGCCCGCGTAGTACTCGTAACGAAGGTCCCAGCCAATCTGCTGCGAGAAGACCTCGATAGCCTCGAGCAGCGTCTGCCGCTGCTGAAGGTATGGGGTGATCAACCACGAAGGCGAGACGGGCGTGTACAGCGCGACGGAGACGCCGTTGTCGGCGCAGATCTGCTGGATGATGGTCTCGACCGCGGTGCCTGCCGCGCTGGTGGCACCGGCTTCGGTGAAAGTCACGCCCCCGCTCACCACCGTCGCACCGGTCCCCGTCGGCCAGGTCGGTTCAGCGACAAGCTGCGGTGAGGTCGCCGCGGTCACCTTGTAGAAGTGACCGTTCGCCTTCATCTTGCTCGGGACAACGAGGTCGCCGACCTGGAACACATGGGCGTCGCTCTCCGAGCGCCAGACGTACGCGCCACGGTCGGCGTTCACGCCCTGACACATGCCGTAGACGCGCTCCTCCTCGATGAAGGTGTCCCGCAACCGCGCCGAGAAGTCGGTGCACGTCAACTGCATCTCGTCGTGCGGCCATGAGATGCGGTCGATGTACCCGTCGAAGATCAACTGATCCTCGCCGGCGAAGGTAGCCCAGTCGTCAGTGTCGGCAGGAACGACACCGCAGAAGATCTGGATGCGTCGGCCAATCGCGATGCGCGAATCGCCGAACACCAACAACGGGTTCGCGCTCGTCAGCATCAGCGGCGCGTAGGACCAGAGGCCCTGCTGACGCTGAAGCGTGACTGTCGCTGTGCGATGCGAATCGACGTCCTCGTTGATCTCGACGTTGAGCAACGGGTTGATCGGGCCATCGCCATCAAGATCGAGCAGGTCCTCATTGATGTCGGCGACGTTCACGCGAAAGCGAACCTGATGTGACGGGTTCGCGAGCAAGGCTGCCAGTTGGGCACTCTTCGTTCTCACATCACACCTCGGTCAGCCGTCCCGTGAGGGAGAGCGTCGTCTTGTCGAACACGCCGGCTTGCATCACCGGCTGCGCGGTCATGCGATCGACCTCGCCGTGGCAGATCAGGCTCGAGTCGTAGAGGCCGACCGGAGAAGCCTTCTGGTTGTCGGTGGGGAAGAAGTCGCTCTGAACGTAGACCATCGGCAGCCGGGGAAGCTGGTACTGGACCAGGTTGCGGCCAGCGATCAGCGCGTCGATCTGCGCAGCCTTTAGGTACCAGGGCAGCACCATCATCTGCGAGTAGTTGTAATTCCCCGCGCCGCTTGCAGTGACAACGAGGTCGCGCGAGGTGACCGCGAACGTCTCCGCGCCGGTGTACGCCTGCGGCGTCCCGAGCGTTCCGAGGCCTGCTGAGGTGCCGAGGGCTTCGCGCTTCACGGTGGCCGTCGTGTCGTACGTTCGCCACGACCACCCGAACACCCGAAAGAGATTCGCGGTCGACTCGTAGCGCCAGCCGATCACCGTCGCTCCAAAGAGCGCGCTACTCGCCACCCCGAGCGCGCTCTGATCGTAGAACCACCCGCGAATCCGCATCGTCTGGCCGCTGGCGCATCGCCAGACGCCGTTCACGTTGTGAGGGTTCCCGCCTGAGGCGCCGGCGAACGCGCCGGTTCCAGTGATCGGGTAGCCCTTCGAGCCATAGATGCTCGAGTTCATCGACCAGAACTCGCCGTCTCCAAGAATCAGGGAGCGGTACATCATCGCCTCGTCGAGCGTCTTCGGCGCGAGAGCGAACTCGAGCTCGAGCTTCGCGCGCCGGCGATCGATGATTTGGTGACCGCGCTGGTTGCGCGTCTTCGATCCGACGAGCGCGGTATTGATCTGCAAGCTGTCGATCATCACCGGCAGCGGGACTCCTGCGATTGCAATCGTGGGCATCTTCAGTCTCTCGGGTCAGCCGGGTTGCCTCCGCGCTGCGCTCGTTCGCGCGCGCGTTCCTTCCGTGCCTGTTCGGCGATCTGCGCGGCCGTCAGTCCATCCTCGGTGTTCACGATCACGTCCCCCTGAATGACGGTCGTGTTGTTCGTCGTCGATCCACCACCAGGGGATGCGCCGCTCCCCATGAGGCCACGATAAGCGCCTTCGCCGTTGTCAGCGTTGAAGCGCGAGAGCGCCAGCTTGTACCCGCTCGGGACGTTGCTGAGGGACTCGGCGACGTCGGAGGCGCTGTCGGCCGCGGCCTGCTGGGCAGCGGCGTTGTGCCAGGCGCTCGTCGCCGCGTCGGCCTCAGCCTGCGCCAGCGCGTCTGCGTTGGGCGCCCACATCTTGTCGATCTTCGCCTTCAAGCGGTCGGCCTCAGCGCGCGCCTTCTCGTCGCCGAACGCCGCGGCGATCTCGTTGAGGAAGACGAGGAACCCGAGGATCACCGTCGCGATCACCTTCACGACGCCTCCGATCAGGTCGAGAACAGGCTCGAGGATGTTGAACATGTCGCCGATGGCGATCACCGCTTCGATCACCGGCGCAAGCGCGTCGAAGATGGTCCCAAGGATCGAGAGGATCGGCACCAGCTTCTGCGCGGCCTTCGCGATCATCTCGAAGAGCGGCTGAAGCGCCTTGAAGACGGGAGCGAGGATTTCGGTGCCTACCACCGTCAACTGCTCGACGATCTTGAAGATGGGTCCGAACAGCGGCTCAAGGAACTCGCCGAGCCGAACGAGACCCTGCTCGAAGATCTTCAGCAGCGACTGGAACGACTCCATGCGCTGGAACACCTGCATGATGGCCGCGATGATCGCGCCCCACACGCCGCCCGACTGCGCGCCGGCCGAGATCGCCTTGATCGTTTCGCCGAGGGCGCCAGATCGGAAGAGCGTCGTG
>ERZ869925.313-NODE-313-length-36996-cov-35.946130_pt1 | contig 36996 bp, 54 predicted proteins | sample MGYA00579311_ERZ869925 | MGnify/ENA primary metagenome ERZ869925 (study PRJEB32216, sample SAMN09231817) | wastewater metagenome | place: USA: Maryland | collected 2016-07-30 | study: EMG produced TPA metagenomics assembly of the PRJNA472060 data set (Reclaimed...
TCATAAAACAAGCCAGCTTGATTGAATAAAGTGTTCAAAAACATATCACGCGCTATGCCATGCTTCCTTGGCAAAGATTGAGCGATTGGATACATATACATAACAAATCGCTCGTATTTCTCAATGATTGCCATTTGGTCATAACTTGATGAAGCGTCTTTGATAACTTCCATTCAATTTTTCTCCGAGGGCTTTCGCCCTCTCTAGTCAAGTTGCAAGTGGTCACAGGCGAAGCGCGAACCAATGATGTCGCCCGAGACCGACGCAGCAAAGTACCAATTCGAGCAACGCGAACCGCAATTCGCACCAAAGTCCCAGTAGCCACCGAGGACGACGGCATTAGGCGCGTTGTATTCAGAGCCGCGACCTTCTGTGTTGGCGTTCCATGATGCAGCAGCATAAGGACCACCACGGTCATCACCCCATATCCACATACAGCCTGTCGATTGGATAATGCCCCACTTACTTGTAAATACTTGCCAGCCCGATGTTGCACCAGTTCCGTTTACACCTGTTGTTGGAACGTCAGAGCCACCGCTTGCAGTTGCTTCTGTAGTGCCATAAGCAGCCGCCATCAATTCACGCTGTGTTGGCAGGCGTTTTTGGAATGTTGATGCAAGCTCAGAAGCCTCAAACCAAGTATATGAGCCATAAGTAGTTGAGCCGTTACCACCAAACAGACTTGAGATTTTTGGAGGGCTTGAGCCGTCAGCAATAGTGACGTTGTATTTAGATGAGCCGTTGGTAATTGCATTAACACCAGTTAGGTAAATATCCATCCAAAAACCGCCAGCAACTAAAGCCATACCGCGAGGGTCTGTTGCTACAGGGCGGAATTTCAAGTCCCAAATAGAGTATTCGTTGATTTGCGCAGTTGTATTTCCGCCTGATGTTCCAGTTGCATTGCCGCCAGCAGCATAGTGGAAACCACCAACTTTACGAGCATTAGCAGTAGGCGGTGAAGTATGATTGCTTGTTGCTTCTAATGTTCCATCTGTTTTCGCCCAAATTGCATAGTCAGTACCAGCAGCAAGGCTAGGCATTGTGATTGAAGTTGATGCTGCAATCTCTTTTAGTGCGCCATTTACAACAACCTTAATGGCTTGAGATGTTGTCATCGTGCCAGCACCAGTTTTGGTAAATGCTGGGATTGTGCTGTCTACTTTGTAGAAAAGACCATGACTAGGGATTTGGTCGTCAGTTGTTGCTAACGTTCCATCTTTATCAGGGAATGTGAATGTGCGAGTATTACCAGTGGTTAATCCTGATAATTGGAATAAAACCTTCTTAGTAATATCAACGTTATCTCGTAATGTAAACAAATTATCATCAAAAATACCTGATAAAACTTCGCCAGTAGTCAAATTAAGCACAGAAATCCATGCAGAATTTGCCGCATTACGAATTTTTAAAATGTTTGTTGTAGTGTCAGCCCACCATTGAAAGGCATAAGTAGTTGCTGGTGCTGTAGTTCCAGCACTTAGACTAGCCAATGCCTGTAATGATTGATTGACCTCAGCTCTAAATAGCGAGCGTGATACATTATCAATATTAAAGTCTGCTTGTGACATATTAGTAAGCCTTTGCTAAATAATCGAATGTTCTGCTAACTCGCGTATTCGATGAGTTGAAAAATCTAATTGTAAAGCCAGTATTGCTTTTTGAAACAATAGAATAATAATCCCCTGTATTCATGTTTTCAATACTAACACCTATTGCTGGGCTAACCATAAATGGTTTGTTATACACCACAGCATAATCAGTAGTGCCTGAAACTAGGTTATCTCCAGACTCTACACGGTCAGGCATATCAATAGAAACTTCTGCCTTAGTGACCAATATATTTTCGCTAATATTGTTTGAAATCAATCTTAACTCAAATTCTATTGCCCTACAATTTACGTCTAGCAGTGTGCAAATTTGCCATGCTGACCATGTTGGAGTGCCAGCTGGATTATCATTTGTTGTGCGATACCACATCACTGCTGTAGATGTAATTGAAGTTGCGCCATCAACAAGCTCTGTTGAGTCCATTAACTCGTCAGCATCCCAAGTGCTTAAAACGTCAACACCATAAGCCTCTAGCAATGCAGAAACGCGAGATATTTGTGTTGTTCCTAAGTCTAAATATCCCATGCTATATGAGCCTGTTGCAGAAACGCCACCGCCATAATCAACAGCATCATCGCCATCAATTAAATCTGCACTATCCCATAAATCATAGCTTGTTAGCACAAGCCCATCTGCGCCAAAGCCTGAATATATCTGCGTGTTTGTTTTTGCGCCTGACCATGTTGGCTGGGCAACAATTTGTTCTATAAAATTCAGATTTAAAATATTAACAATATCTGTGATAACGGAAGTTGAATTTGTTGAGTAATTCCCACTAGAGTCGACAAATTTTGCAAAATAAGTACCAGCCTGCAATGGCAAAGTTATGCTTGTTGCGTTGCCTGATGCCTCTGACGCTAAATCTAATGCAGACTCCCATGTTGCTGAAAAACTTGGTGAATATCTGAATTTTACTCGACCCCCAACAAGCACATCTAAATCAGTTGCTGAATTCCAAGTAAATAATCCAATTGCGCCCATATTTGCTACAGCAAAGTTGCTTACGCTTGTTGGTGGAATTGTTTTTCCTAAAATATCAGTCGTATTAGTGACCGTTGCAGAGCGCATCCCTAATCCATTGATAGCTACAATCGTAAAGTCATATCTGCCCTCAAGAATTGGATATATCTCTACAGAGTTATCGCTTGTCTGCAACGCAATTAAATTGCTAGTTGATGATTTATATGTAATCACATAACTTGAAACTAGCGGGTCAGCATCCCAGCTTAGCGTTGCTTTAACGCCAACAACGCCCAAGCCAGCCTGATAAAGCGTTTCAATCACTTTAAAATTAGTAGGCGCAGTTGGATTGCTTAATTCTAAAATAGATACTGGCAATGGCTGTAAAGTTAATCCTTGCTCAACCGCTGCATATTTATCAGGTCTATATGCAAGCGCAGTGATTTCAATCTCATTCTTATCATTTTCAGCTACTGAAACAACACGCCATTGTTCAGGAATTAAATTACTTGCTGACAAAAGCCACATTGAATATCTATCTGGCGTTGCTGACAATGCAGATGCAAGTGTCACTATATTTGTAGTGCCAACATTATTAGTTACTGTTTTGGTTTCAATTGAGCCGTCAGGAAGCCTTACTGATAATTCATAAGTTTCACTGCTTTCGAACGTAATATTTGCATCTAATGTAATAGATGTTGTCGTTGCGGCATCTACACGACCTCCATACCTTTTGCCAGCGCGAATTGCATCATTCGTTTCGATAATATCGCCAGCCTGAATGAAAACAGAGTCAATGCCAGCTTTAAATGAAATTGTTTCAATCTCATTCAATTCACTATAAATCATCCAGCGACCCAAACGGGCAGCCTGACCTCTTGATGTGCATCCAATTGCAGTTAAATCAGCTTGAACGATGCCGTAGCGAGTAATCCCTTCATCGTCTGCAACATATTCTACTTTTGGTCGATAACCATCGGCAGGGTCATTCCATGAAACAAGCACCACAGTATGACGTACTTTTGCACTTGAACCTGAATAGCTAAATGCGCCATCAATAACGTTAGCGGCACTAAATATTTGCGCAACATCTTTTGGTGAGTCTTGTGAAACATAGATAGAGCCACCTGACCAAAAAGCCATTGACCTAAATACAGATGCTAGATTGGTAATAACCTGATAAGCCTGCTCTCTAGTTTGCAAATACATATTGCAGGTAAATCTAGGTTCGAAATCTCCATATCCGTCAGGCACAGACTCATCGCAGTATTTTGCAATGTTGTATAGTCCCCATTTATCAACCATAGACTCAGAAATTACTTCTCCAAGTCCATATCGCCCATTAGTAACTAAATCGTAAAAAATCCATGCTGGGTTATCAGTCCATGCGATTTTAAATGTGCCATCCCAATTTCCAGTATAAATTCTAGTTAACGGGTCATAATTACTTGGTATTTTTACTTTAATTCCGCGAATATCATATCCACGAGTTGGAATACGATTGAATTGTTTAGAATCAATCTGCATTGCCATGATTGCTGAGTTTGGATATGCAAACTTTTCATCAATAATCTCTGTATAACTATCCCAGTATGTTTTATTTACTAAAGCGGATGACGTGCTGTCTGCCGTGATACGTCTAACACGGATATCCCATGAATTGCCTGATGGGAGTGTTAAATTGTATGAGCGTTGATACTTAGAAGTTGTTTTTCCTGAAATAACGTCTGTAAATGTTGGAATACCAACATACCCATCATAAATAGAAACAGAGCCAGCACCGCTAACGTATGTCAATCTAAAATCATATAATCCGTTTGGAAGTGTTAGTTCATACTTTCTAGTAACATCACCTGAAAATGTGCCTTGAGCTAAAAGTCCAAAAACGCCATAAACCGATGAATTAAATGATTTTAATAAGCCAGTGTCTAAAGTATATAAACCATAATCAAGCCACGTTCCTGAGCTTTGAAGTTTATATTGAATTTTGAAGTCTATTTTCTGATTTTTTCCTGACGGAACGTTCCATCTAACATCTAAAAAGAAGTTTGATGCGGCTTGCGTATTTTTTGTGACGCTGCCAATAGCCATTCTATCTCTTGACGATGTATATCTTATTGGTTGCGGAACGAAACCGCCTCCGTCTGTTTGAACGTCAATAGCAATTTTAACGCTTGTACCGTTAATATCACCATTAGTTTTATCTTGACTTGTTAATTGCGGAATAGATAAAGTTACGCGAGATGACGTAATATTTGCTGTGGTAATAGTTCTTGTCACAGACGATGCTTGTGTGATTTCTACCCCAACTCCAACCTCATTTTCAGCAGCAGTAAAACCTTCAATGTAACTTTGGTTCTGCGTGCCATTTCTGCCAGTTAATCTAACATTGGTGAAATTAAATGAGCCATCATCATTTTGGATTGGCGTTTCATCTAAATAGACTGAACGCAAATCATTTACAAGACCATCAATTTCGCCTTCACTAACTAAATCAATGAAGTTTGCATATTGAATTGAACGCAACGAGTCAGGTGCTTCCTGAGCAACTCTAGTTGAGCCACCGCCGCCGCCTTTGCCGCCTCCACCTTTTGCGCCTTTGATTGCATCTGTTAATCTGCCTGCACCGCTACCAGTATTATGTACGCGGATATTATTGGCGATATAAGTATGCACATTTGAAATTGTTAGATTGTAGACGTTCCCATTTTCTACAAATTTGACAGATATTAACGGTCTAATGTGTCCATCACCGTCAATAATTGCATCTTGCTCTGTAAGCGTTCCTATTTCAGCAAAATTACCATATTGGTTTAATACCCAATGATTAGGCGTTGCCAATACTTCTAGACCATTCCAAAACCCATATTGATAGATAGGTTCATTCTCATGGAAGTGACAGGCTTCAATAGTTTGATTGGATAAAACGCCGCTATCATCAAATGCAATGACTTTATCGCCAATATTTAGCGTTTCAATTGGCTTCCATCCGTCAGGCGTTGCAATCAATGTCCCTTTAGCAAAACACCCGCCACCAGCACCCTTAATAGTTTCTGTCATAATTGAGCCACACTTAACCCAGATGAAATTACTTGTGAGCCAACACGCAATCTACCGTAACAAATTGGCACTGGATTGCCTTGACCTGTGGTATTGATTGCGCCAGCAAATGAATATGATGGTAGATTTTCAGGTCTTTCCCCTGAGTTCATTTTGACCTTTGGTGGCGCAAATAACATCTGCGAAACGCCCCCAAGTACCAAAGACCATCCAATTGAGCTTGCGATAGATGAAAAATTAGTTGCAGCAAATAATCCTTGTGTAAACATATATTCAGGCATATAAAATGATGCGACAATCAATGCTGCGCCAAGCACTACTTTACCTAAACCACCAGCACCAGCAACTACTGGCACAATCTTAATTACTTTTGATGCGCCTAAATGAATTTTCTCTGTATCTGAACGATTTTCTTTACCAACAAAGATTTTATATAGAGCTTTGCCATCTTGCACAATCGACTTTTTAAAGTCTTTATAGTTAGCACAAAACGCACGAATAACCTCAGCAGGCGTATTCGCGTTTATTTTATGTGTATCACCAAATTGTGTGGCTAGATGCCCATATAATTTAACGGTTAGCATAGTGATTTGTGTCTAACAATAAGTGAAGTTATCTTTTTCCAATATCCGCCATAAACATCACGACTTGAAGCCTTGCCCATAACATGATGCAAGATAATGTTGTCGCCAAGATAGATAGCGCAATGATTAGGTACTTGGCTGCCTACTTGCATCAATATAATATCATGTTTTTGCAAGTCATCTACCTTGATAAATCCAGCTTTCTTATAGTTCTCAAGATATAAATTGTCACCTTTAGCCCACCATTCTGATTGTCTATCGAAATCAATGATGTCTAAATCAAGCTCTTTTTTGTAATAATCAATAAGCAACGCATAGCAATCTGTAATGCCATGAACGAACGGTCTGCCCACTAATGGCGCTTCATATCCAGTTGGTTCTGTATAAGTCCAAGTGTTTAGCGGATAATTTACTATCAGGAATGGAAGTTTGTGGCGCTCTATTGATATTAAATCAGCCTGTGATGGGTTAGGGTTAACATTTACATGAGAATGAACCACAGCGACAACAGTGCCGTTATCCTCTGCATTTGCATAGTCTATTGGGTCAATAATAAACTCGTTTGCGCTATCTGCAATATTTCTGCATTGAATGTATCTGTATTTGCGTTTCGCGCTAATAATAAGACCGCAAATCTCTTTTGACGGCGAGCTATTCACATGGGCGTTAATTTCGCCCAGAAGTTTCTCTAAATGTTTCATCGGATAAGCGTAATCGCTGGGAAACCACCAAAAGGCAATTGCTGATTAGGAAAACGTAGTTTGCATGATGCAATACGCTTTCCACACTCATCTCTATCAATCTGAAATGTTGGATTGTCGTTTTTATCTGCTACTGCGCCGCCAGCGTAACTGCACTCTGCGCTGCGATACTTCCATGTGCAGACATTTTGAATACATTGACGTTTAGGCAAATAATTGTTTTCAAGGTCAAGACCGCTTACGAGTTCCCATTCGACATATATCTTGTTTTCGCTTGTCTTGCGGTCAATATACCAAATCTCGTCATCGAGTGCAGCGTTAGGGTCTGCTGTTGGATTAACGCCGCCAGTAAAGTTAACTGCATCAAGATATTTCACAAAAGTCCTACGTCTAATGACTTTGACCTTTACCAAGTCATCATTAGCGCGTGAAAGCGTACCAATTACACCGTCAGCGTTCGCAATCTTGATAGTTGGGCGCGGCTGCTTGCCGTTACCGTTACGCTCGAATCCACTAGCCTCGATTGGATAACGAATGTAGATAATGCCGTTAAATACAACATTGTCGCCAAGTTCGTTAACGCCATTATGAAAATAATAATGCTCGTTCACGCCAATAGGATTTAAGTCTACCTCGTACAGCTCGACTAACTTACCAGCATAAGCCTGTTGGATGTCGCTCGTAATCACTCAAACACCTCGACAAATTGTAATGTCACTTGGTCAAAAGCATCGTTCACAGCTCTATTCCATTCACGGCATACCCATAACCCAGCACTGCCGCGTGGTGGTGTCCAGTTGAATGATGTCACGCCGCCTTCATTTTCTAGGAATGAAATAACGGCAGCCATGTCTGCACTTGCTTTAGAAAACGTCAAATTCCACACGCGGCGAATATGGTTAATTCCATCTACTACGCGCTGTTCGTATCCGTCACCAAATGTTGTGACTAATACTCTAGGCTTTGTCGCCTCTGTCGCGCCATAAGTCGGGTTATAAGTAAATGTATTAGGCATAAACACCACCTTGACGTTTTTGGTCGATTAACACTTTAACAACGGCAGCCTCAATCTGTTTCGCCATTTGAGTAGTATTGCCTTGCTCTTGGCGAGTTCCGCTATCATTGATTGTGATTGATACGTTATTCACTTGGTTTCCTAATTTGTTATTAGGGATGATTGAACCTGATGTACTAGGCACAAACATTTCTGCACCTTGTTCGCCAACGATATATGGCGTTCCAGCAGATACAGAGCCGCCTGCTGCTCTGAAACCACCAAATCCACTTAATAAATTGTCGAATACACCTGACATCGCACCCATCAATGGCTCTGTGACCATCTTACGAGCCATTAGCTTGATAATATCTTGAGCAATGCCTTTCAATACGTCTGATAATCCTTTGCCAGCTACGATTGCATCCTCAAATGCGCTAGTGAATGTCAATCCAAGTTCTTTAACCAAGTCTTTAGTGCCATTGATGCCTTGTTTTGCTACCTCGTAGCGTTTATTCTCTGCTTCGATAGCAAGGTCAATTTCCTCTTGAGTCCAATCTTTGTTAAGCGCATATTGCTCTACGCGGCGGTTATGCTCAATTTCTAATTGCTTCGCTGCGCGTGCTTTGTCGTTAGTAATGATAGACGCATTCAAGTCCTCTGTATCGCGCATAATGCGATTGTATTCATCCTCGAATGTTTTACTGCGTGCGCTTGCTGCATCATCATATTCTTGAGTTGCAGCCATAACATCGTTTGTTTGCTTGATGGAGTCGTTAAATTCTTGAGTTGCGCGTGCAAGGTCAATTTGGTCTTGTGCCATTTGTCGCATTGCTGGAGATAATTGCACCATCAAATCAAGTTTCGATTGCATCAATGTGACGTTGTCACGCTCGCTTTGATTAAGTTCAAAGATAGCAGACAAGTCAGAAGTGTAAGATGACAACTCTTTACGCAATGCAGTTAGCTGCTCTTGCGCTTGGATTTGTGACAATGTTGACTGCACAACAGATAATTGTGCGCCATTGAATTTTAGCAATGATGCTTCATATTCAAGCGTTGATGATTTCGCGTCATCAAATGTCGCAGCCTGCTTTGAAATCTTTTCAATAAAGTTCTCGGCTGCCTTAGCATCCTCAGGCGAAATAACTGCTGTCGCTGTCAGGTTATTGCCAGCAGTCGCTATTTCGTTAACTTTATCGCGGTATTCGCTAAGTTTTCCAGTAGCACCAACAATGATTTGACGTTGCTCTGCAATTTTGTCTGTGATGTCTTGCATCGCGCTTGCATAAGCTGGATGGTCTGAAATTGCTTTGCGTTTACCTTCCAATCGTTCAAGTTCTTTATATGCGCCAGCCAATACCTTTGTCTGCTCGACAATCTTGGCATTAACGTCATCATATTGTGCTGAAATATCGGTCTTTTTGACCTCTGCGACCATTTCTTTGTATTTATTTAGCGCATCATCTACACCCTTTGTCGCTTGCTTACCAAACGTCAAGAATGCGATTCCAGCAGCAGCCAAAGCAGCAATAAGCCCAACTGGACTCATTAACACGCCAATAATTGCGCCAATACCTGATGCAACAGAAGCTATGCCACGCAAAATGCTTGCAGAATAGATGCCAGCAAGCGCGACAGACAAGCCGCCTAGTAATGGAATGACAATATTTAGATTGTCTGCAATTAGTTTTAGACCACTTGCAACTGCTTTAGACACGCCAGTAGATTTGTCAAACTCACCAATCGCAATCGTCAATTGGTTTTTCAGGTTTTGATATTCGCCTGAAATCGTTTGTACTTGTTTTGCCTGTTCGCGTAATGAATTAACTAATGCTGGGTTTTTGAACGCATTAGCCATTACGTCTGCGGTCAATTTACCATCAGCAGCCATTTTCTTGAGTTGACCAACTGGCACGCCAATACTGTCTGCCAAAGCACGCATCAATACAGGCGCGTTTTCTGCCATTGACCTAAATTCATCACCTGACAACTTACCTGCGCTAAATGCTTGTGATAATTGAAGCATCGCGTTAGATGCTTCAGTAGCTGATGCGCCTGATACTTTAAGCGCAAGCGCGACAGTTTCAGTTACGTTTGAGATTTGTGTCTGAGTAGCACCCAAGTCGCCAAGTGAGCGAGCCAATCGCGCATAAGTATTACCAACCGCGCCAATGTCTGCTTGTGCAGTCTTAGCGATAGCGATTGAGTTCTCGTATGCAGCAGAAAACTCTTGCTGATTTTTAGTGGCTAGTTTGAGTTGTGCTGAAAACTTGGTGTATTCATCTATCGTATTACCAAGCGCACCAATGCCAGCAATACCAACGTATGCGCCAGCAAGTGCTTTTAATTGTGTGGCAAGGCTAGATGTTGACTTTGATAGTTTGTCTGTTTTTGTGGCTGACTTATCAATGTCATCAGCCATTTTATTCGCGCCGCGTGACACATCATTGAAAGCCTTTGACAGACCTTTGAGCGATGACGTATCAATGCTAATGCCTAGCCCTAGAATATCAATCGCCATAATCAATCATCCTTTTCGTTAATCACTGTTCTGTCGAGTAATTTTATCAAATCTACTTCCCATTGTCGCATTTTTATATCGTACAAAACGCAGAATGACAAAATCTCTTGGTGCGTGATTGGTGAAATCGAAACGCCTGACTGCCGTGTGTTATTTAATTTTACAAACCAATCCCAAATATAAAACAGACTTTTAGGCATATCAGGCAATCCCCAATCTTTCTCAGGGATGCCTGCCGATATGTAATGCTCTCGTATTGTATGCTTTTTGTCTTTGGATAGCTTATTGAGCGCAAACTCAGCCTTGCAATACGCTAACAGCTCGTCTACAAGGCTTTGGTGAAATTTGCAGCGTTATCGCTTTCCTCAATGATTGCGTCAACCCAATGCGGATTATTTACCAATACTTGCTTCAATAATTCTTTAGAAAATTCCTGCTTGACGTTTTTCCAGCCAATAACGCGCACAATCGCACCTTCTACGTTTTGCTCGCGTAATTCGTCAATGGTTTTTTCAGGTGGCTCTTTGCCTTTGCGTTTGGCAAGGTTAATCTCTTGCTGGTATTCAGCAAAGACCTTTTTAGACCATCTTTGAACGGAGTCTGAATATCGACCAATGATTGTGAAAATAACGCCTGTTTCCGTGCCGTCTGTTGCCTTCATATTCATGTCAAATCCTTGCTCTGACTCGGCAATAGCGTTAAATGCGGTAATATCTAAAGTTTTACTCATGTTTTAGCCCTTTGTTATGCCCGTTTGGAAGCTGTGGCAGGGTCGAGGGCGGGCGACCTTTTCGCTTACACTAGCCACAGCTATTCTTTTACACCAATGTAGTGTCTTGAATTTGGATTGTTGTTGCCTCAACACCAGTAGTTGCGCCAGTATATTCAAGCGCAGCGCCACTGAATGACAAGATAACTACTTTTTCACCATCGTCTGTTGATACGCTACCAACTTTAACGCGTGGCATATGGATTGAGAAAGCATTTGTATTGTCTGCACTCATTAAAACGTAAGTGATGCTGATTTCTGTTTCAGCGTCAAAGTAGTTCAATACAGTTGTGTCCTCAAAGATAGCAGAGCCGTCAATAGTCACTGAAACTTTACCGCGTGATTTTGCACCGATAGAGTTAGAGCCAATCACAGCTTCTTGAGCAATATTGTTAGCTAGATTGATGTTCAATCCAGTTACAACGCCATTTGATACGCCATTGATGAATAAGAAACCATCAGGTGCAGAATAAATGCCGTTGCCAGTAATTGCTGTTGGGCTGGTGAAGTATTGAGATGCAGTAGCTTCCTCTGCGTCTTTACCCATGAAACCAAAGTCAATCGTTGCCAATGAGTTAGGCTGCAAAGCTAGGCTCATTGTATCGACTTGCTCACCCAAGAATGTGCGGCTGATAGATGTATCTGCGTACCATTCCTCGAATGTAAAACTGTCGTCTGTGTGACCGCTTGTTGGCACATAAGTCTTTTTTCCTTTAACAGCAACAGTAACGCTCGCGCCAGCAGACTCGATTACTCGCGTTTGACCTGCTAATGGTGCTACTGTCAATGTCAATGCTGCTACAGTTTTCACTAGGAATAGACCGTTATTGCCTGCTGCAACGAAGCCAGTGATATTTACAACGTCACCAACCTTGAAGCCGTCAGTAACGAATGAACCGCTTGCGCGTGTTACAGCCGTTGCTGTTGATGCTAGACCAGTTGACGAACCTGTTGTACCGCCAGCAGCGAAGTCTTTACGAACCGCAGCAGCGATAAAATCAGCGTAAGCCGCACCTGATAATTCACCACTAAGCGCACCGCTTGAACGGCGTGTGCCGTGACGCATATCGCGCACTTGTTGAGTAGTTAGAATTTCGTTAGATGCGTAAGTATCTTTTTCTAATTGGAATGAGCCAGTTACACGGCGCAGTGCTTGACCGCCAGTAGAACTAGGCTTAGTCCCCCATGTGACCTCTTTCTTGTAGGTCACGACCTTGTTAATGCCTTGAGATGATGCCATTTTTGTGTCCTTTTAAAAAATCCGTTAAGGGATAATCTCTGAGTAATATTCTATCGTGATTGGCACGATATATCTATCATCTAGTTGCGTAGCCAACCCAATGGTCGGAGTACGTGGAATGACAACTATCTGACCTGACTCAGTCATGCTCAATCCTCTAGGGAATAAGTCTTTAATAGCTTCCGCACGCGTTTGTGCGTTTGCTCTGCCGTTATTAAGTGGGAAAAACAGCACGACTTCAAAATATCCTACTTCCCTATAATATCCATCACCTAGAGTTGGATTTTCAGGCGATGCTGGTAACAATCTCACACGTTGGTAAGGTGTTCCCGTCACTGGCGTAAAAGGCACGTTCTCGTAAGCAGTGGAAAGTGGACTTGCAATCGTGCCTAACTTCTTTTCAAAAGCTGCACTAATTTTCAAGATACTCATTTGACTGCCTTTCTACCAATGTTCTCAAGATTACTCGATATTTCTTTATAAGTAATCCTGACAAATCCGTGCGGTGCTTGACGTGAAAATCCGTTAACAGTTTTTTCGCCCTCACCATAAAGCCCATATTCAAGTTTGTGAACGTAGGGCAAATTGTTTGTAATAAGTATCCTATCGCCTAGCTTAAACTCAGATAACGCGCTGAGTGCCTTTGCTGGATTCGGTATGCTTCCAAATTTACCATCATCGGCTGGCTGTTCCGTTGTATCCTCATTGTTGATACCAACATTCCAGTTGCCACGCAATCTGCCTGTATCGACAGGGCTTTTTTGCACAATCTTTGAATACGTTTCTAATGCGATTTTACGCGCCACTAAACTAGCGTTTTCGCCAGCTTTCGCCAATACTTTGTTTAAATCAAGTTTAAACGTCTTAGTTTTAGCCTTAATCATTTTCTGATTTGCAGTTCGTAAAGCACATTGATGCCAGCAGGCTCAAGTGGCTTTACAGCAATGATATTGTAAGTCACGCCTGCAATCGTCATTTTATCTGTTGTCTTTGGCTCTGTACTCATTTGAATGAATACTTGTCTATCGCCTTGCTGAATAAGACTATCAGCAACGCTAGAGCTGCCTTCACCATAAGGCAAAACAACGCCATAGTCACTAAATGTCTGCGTTGTGTTAACAATCGTTCCAGTTTCAGGATTATAAGTGCCAGCAACGTCACGCGTCAGCGTCATAGTCTGACCAAATCCTTGCAATAGCTTTCGTGCTGTTGCTTTTAGATTGGCATAATTCATACGCGGCTAACTGGTCGTTGAACGCCGTCACCACTCAAGAATGGCGCAAGCATATTGTCAATGATGCGATATTTCTTATAAGGCTGGCTGTTTGTGTCATATTCGACCTCAAGCACACCAACTTTTTCACGTTTTGTCACGCGCTCTAAATCAGGTGCAAGCGTTTCTGCGTTTGCTTTTAGTGCAAGTTCAGCGCAAGCGTTCTTAACCTCATTTGGCACTACATCATTAGGATAGAAGCTGAATTGATTAAGATATGTAAAATCGCGGCGCGGCACTTCATCACGCGGGAAGCTCAACGCTTGAGCCTCTGTGTGGCGATAGCCAATCCAGCGCAGACGATATACCTGCTCAAGATAATCTGTCGCTTTTCGTAGGCATTGCTCTTTAACGGTAGTCGTTAAACTAGCCCAAAATGCGTTACCACGATTGCTATGGTATGTGTCTGCATCAGCAACGCTTACAAAGCTCTCTGCATCAGCTAGACCAGTTCCGTTTTCTACAATAAGCGTCATATTTATCCCCTAATGCACTCAGCAGAAAGCCCCGCTAAGGGACTTTCTACTTTTTACACTAAGCCTCAGTCCATCCATAGGTCTTATAGTGTTCAACTTCGCTTGCAGCTACATCAGCTTCGTGCGGCTCAGGATGTTCCTCAGCATTACGAACCATTTTCACTACACCTTCACGTTGAACCTCTACAGCTTCCGCAGTTTGCTCTGCTTCTGCTTCTTGAGCAGCTTCTACTTGCTCAACTTCTGCCGTTTCAGCAGTTTCCACCGCCTCTACAGTTTCAGTTTCGTTAGTTTCTACTTGCTCAACTTCTAATGCTTTATCTTTTGCCATTTTATTCACCCTTTAAATGGCGGGGAGTTACCCCCGCCTGTTGGATTAACCTAACAATACTGCTGCGAATTCAGGTTTCCATAGTTTAGTACCCCATGCTGCTGATACGTTAAACATTGCTTTTTGGAAGCCTTTATAAGCACGCACTTCAAATACAAGACCTGAGTATGGGTCTTGGATTGTCATAGCGTCTACTGCTGCATCGCCACCTTCTGGCATCGCTGGTGCGCGGATTGCCAATTCAAGAGCTGCTTTGTGGAATACCACGTTACGAGTAGAAGCTGCAACAACTGTCAAAGCTGTGTCGTTAGCTAGTGCTTGACGCAAGCCAGGTGCAGCCAATGTTACATTGCCACCTGCTAATGCAGAAGCAACAACGTATTTGTTGGTGTCGCCAGCAAATGTCACGATGTCACCAGCAACGATTGTGCCTGAACCAGTGTCAACAGCGATTACTGTATCGCCAACTGCATAACCAGCAGTCTTGTGAACTTGGTAACCTGTACCGCCACCGATAGCTGGCAATTGGATACCAGCAGACTCTTTAAGCATGATGCCTTGTAAGTCTAGCAATACGCCGTTACGCAATAATTGGTCAGAGCCGTTTTCATTAGCTTTTTGCAACTGAGCCAAGTTGCGCAATTTAGTACCAGCAGCAGTGTTCAATACCATTGTTACGTCTGTCATTGGTGCGCCGTTGTCTACCAAGATTTTACGCAATTCAGCAACGTCATTGAAGTTAGAGCCGAATGGTGTAGTGCCAGCAGTACCGTAAGCGCGTGAAGCACCTAGATAAGCAGCAGTTGCCAAGTCAACTTCGATTTCGTTAGCCAATGTACGCATAGCTTGGCGAATTTGGTCGCCGTAGATTGTTTCAAAGCCAGCACCGTTGTTAACGTGACGAATGTCCTCACCTGTCCACGGAATTTGAACGCCGCGTGATTTAGTAATAGACAATGTTTTGCTATCAACTGTTTGGTCTGTACCTTCTGGGATAGTCATAGAAGGTGCATTGTCAACAGCAGAAGCAGCACGTGTGAAGTGTGAACGCACTACGTCATTCAACGCTACGCGCTCGCTGCCATTACCATTGATTGTTGCGCTTGAAGCAACGCCTGTAAGTTCACGACCTACAATGTCGGCTGCCTTATATAAGTCGGCAGCTAAATTGGTTAATACGTTAGCCATTTTATTTTCCTTTAAAGTTAATCAGTTACTTTAAAGCCCTCTTTCGCTAAATTAGCACGCTCTAAATGAGATTTAGTATCCCAATCGGCTCGGCTAATCGTTTTGCTTTGAGAGCCTTTATCACCACCACCTGCGCCACCGCCAGCATTGTTGTCAGGAATAACGAAGTGCTTTCCACTTTCACTTGCTACCCATTCTTGAATATGCTCGCTTAACGCTTTATCGCCAATCACGGCTTCATATTTGCCGTCATTGTTTTTAATCACTGCCTGTCTGCCAAGTAGTGCTTTTGCGGCATCAATCAGTTCAGGTTTAACTTTAGACTTAACGAGTGCATCTGTTAAACCAGCATCAAGTAAATAAGTTGTGAGTGCGCCGTCTTTTTCTTTAATAAGATTAGACAACTTCTCAATCTCTTTCTTACTTGTCTTGCCTTCGTTTTCCAACTTGCTAGTCAATTCTGCGACTTGAGCTTGCAGGTTCGCGTGTTCCTCAGGGTCTATGTCAGCACCTTTAGCCTTAATTTTTAATTTGACCAAATCTGCTTTAAGCCCATTGACACTAGCTTCCAAAGACTCATTCTTGCCAACAATTTCGTCTAGCTTGTCTTGCGTTAAATCCTCTAACTTCATATTTGCCCCCTCTCGGCACTGCCGATAAGTTTTAGGTCACTGACCTCACTACCATGTGGCACAGCCACGAAAAGAATATGCGGCACAGCCGCTAATTCCAACTAAAAATAATTATATGCCATATTTAATCATTGTTCAAAGTCAAGTCGTTGAGTTTACTTAATTCATTCAACGTATAGACATGACCAGTTGGCGATACAAATTTATCTAATGTTAATTGACCGCTTCTAAATAGTTCAGCTTTCTGCTTGCCAAGCACTTTATCTTGGCGAGTTTCGGATTGATTAGTAAGCCATTCTTGATAAGTTATCTTATCAGGCACTTGACCATCCATGCTTGCGCGTGTGCTTGCGTTAAATTCTTGTGCATCTAGTCCAAGCTCTTTAAATGACTTTAAAACTGGCACATAGCGACTGCGGCAGCGATAGTGTGCTGGAATTGCAGGTTTTGCCGACCCAATGCGGTAAAAGTTCCCGTCACGACTAGCGCACAGCTCTGTTGTCCTAGTGTCTAGCGTTGCAGTGTAGCGATAGCCTTTGATGATGTCGTCATTGGCTTCATATAAAGCCTCTTGCGCTACGTTTTGGAAGTGTCCAACAGCAGTAAGCACAACTGAGTCTGCATTTCGCCTTGTAATGGCAAGCATCCCATCCTTGTAGTCTAGTTCACGCGAGCCACGAATAGCCTTGACTATATCGTTTGTCGTTTTGCCTTCGATAACACCCATCCGCACAGCATCGTTAATCATCGTCTGCTTTTGCTGGCTTAGTTTCGAAAAAAACTCGCTTAATAACTGACCTTGAAATGGCTGCGCCATGCCTGCGCTAAATACTTGCTCAGGTGACACCGTTTTCAACTGCACTGGTGCGACCTTTTCAATCATATCTTTGTGATATGTGACTTCTTGCTTAGTGAAGTCTTGGAGTTCTGTTTCAATCGTGTTTTGTGCAGTACTGTAGGCAGCACTGTTAGATTTGAATACAGTCTGCATCAATTTGTCCAGCTTCTTGACGTTTAGTTCGCCTGCTGGGATTTCGTCTAAGATGCGTCTTAGCTTTTCAAATATCGTAACATCGCTTTTATTCAAAATGTTGATTACTTTTTTGGATAAAGCGTTTCCATAGCCCAATACATCAATTTCATGCGCTACGAGTTTATTTAGAAGCTGCTCATTTGCGGATGCCAATTAAATCATTGCCTCTGCTGTCATAACGTATGTATTAGTGCCATCGTCATAATATTGAATAAGATACGTTCCAGCAGTTGAAATATCATACAAGAATAAAACATCGCATTTTGTAGTTGCTGCTTTAGTAATTGTATATCCGCCCGTGTTTTTCAATAATATGCATCCTGATTGACCACGTTTATGATTGGTAAATGTTAATGCGCCATTAGCCGTTGGTGTACATTCAAAGTTATTCCCCAGCGATAGGTCAAACGACAAATCATTGTCTGTCGTAACTTCATATTGCACAGCGGCGATTGTATCGCCATCTTGCAATTCCTGAACGCTTGTGCCGTTCAAAACTAATGGATAACGCTTCATTTCAAGTCCTTACACAATAGACACGTTAATTGTTGAGCCGCCTCTATTTAATATCGCTAAATAACCTAGAGCCACGTTAACCGATGCAACTGTCGCATTTCTGAGCGTGATTGGCAATGTTTTATCCACTGATGTGATAAAGCCGCTATCGTTTGTCAGTTCGCTTGTTTTTGTCGGGATAGTTGGCTTGCCACTTAAATCGCTATATGCGCCTGTTGTTGCAACTGTCGCAAATGTTGGCTTGCCAGTGATTATACTCCATGAAACGCTTGTCAAGTATCCAGCGAGTGCGTGGTTCCCCCAGCCATAAGCCGTGTCCCAATTACCAATCTTTGTCGTGGTAACACCATAAGCTGCGTGTGCTGTGAAAACTGGGTCTGTTTCTGTGCTGATATAGCCTGCTGGGTTTGTTGCGTTATATGGCGTGAAACCAAGCGCACCAGTGACCATTGCGCTGTTAATGCTTGTTAGATAGCCAGCACTGGCATGGTTTCCCCACGAATATGCTGTGTCCCATTGCTCTTGTTTTGTATTTGTTGGGAGTGAGTATCCAGCAGCGAAAGTAATCGCAAGCGTGCCAGCAGTCGTTATTGGGCTACCACCTACCTCAAAACCAAGTGGCGCAGATAACGCTACGCTGGTGACAGTTCCGCTACCGCCACCACCACCTGTTTGCGGTTTATTTTTCCAAAGACCAGTTGCAGCATCATAAACAAGAGCATCATTATTTGCGGGTGTAGTGATGCTAACGTTGTGTAGTTCCTCAAGTTCATATCCGTTTTGGATATTGATTTCGATTGAGCCTTGATTTTTATGACTGCGTGTAACAATACCAACATAAACTAGGTGAGCTGGTGCGTATTGTTTAACATCGGTAAATGCGCCAGCGACAGTTGCGCTTAGATAGAGTTGTGCGCCATTTGCGTACATACTTGTGTCAAGCCCAGCAATAGAGCCAAACACAGTCACATAGCCATTTTGATTAGTGATGATGTCGTTTGTGATAACACCAAGCGTTTGTGCTGATGTTGCATCGGCAGTTGCGATTGCTTTTGATACAGTCGCCTTATTGCCTGATGCACCTGAAATATAAACGACAGTGCCTTTAACAAGCGTGCTGCCTGTTTCATTACGCACTTGTTTTACGATATTGGAAGCTGGAGACTCTGCGGCAACTATTAAATCTACGTCTTGACCGACTTGGGTGACAATAATAGAGCTATCGCTTGAGCGAATAGTCTGCAATCCACTCGCACCACCAAGAAAGCGCATTGCACCGTCTTTACCGATTAAATCAACAAACTTGCCCCACTTGCCGTCAGGTAACTCAAAACGGATTTTAGTGCCTTGCCATTCATGCGCTGGCTTGTCGCCTTTATCGCCTTTGATGGATAGACCATTGACACCGTCGCGCCCATCTTTACCATCTTTCCCGTCTTTACCGTCTAGCCCGTTCTTGCCGTCTTTGCCGTTCGCGCCGTCTTTGCCATTCTTGCCAGCTTCTCCCTTTTCGCCGCGTTCGCCTTTTTCGCCTCGCTGTCCAGCAAGCCCGTCTTTTCCAGCATCGCCCTTATCGCCCTTATCACCTTTGTCCCCTTTTTCGCCTTTTTCACCACGTTCGCCAATGTCACCTTTATCGCCTTTTTGTGGCGTAATGGCTTCAATACCGTCAATGCGGTCTTTGAGTTTAGCTAACGCCTCTGTGAGTAGAGCGACTAACTCGTTCATAGACCCAATCGCTGTTTAATCTGTGAAAGTACTCCAACACTAGGTTCTGCATCATCTGGAGTTGCAACTCCACTAATGGCACTATTGTTATCCACTTCGATTCCAGTTAAATATTCGTCATAAGTTGTTTGATTGCGGATAACCTCGCCACGTTTCAATGCGTGGAATAATTCCTCTTGAGGGATACCGCCCGCTTGCCATGCTTTCATCAAAGCATCTAACTGCTGTGCATCCATAGGTACTGGCAAGAAGTCTTTGTTGAAGTCCACCTCTACGTCACCAGTTACGCCAAACCATTCACCCATAAATGTAAGAATTTGCTCAAAGTTCTCTGATGCAAGCTCTACGATTGCGCTCAATACGCTATTCTCGCCAGCGTGACGAATAAGCAATGCGCCCTCTGACTCTACGCCTGTCTTTTCAGGCGCAAGGATACGAGAGCCGAGAGCAGCCATTTGTGCCTGTTTCTCTTTCAGATTGTCTTTAAGTGATGTCAAGCCTTGACCAGTAAACTCCAAGAAGCCCCATTTCGCTGTAGCGTCAGGCGTTACAAGCGCAGTCGTTGAGCCTAATGAGATTTTTGCACCTTCATCAAACATGAAGCCAGCCAAAATAGGTGTTGGCAATCCAGCAAAGTGACATCCGCGCTCATAATCAGCACTAATGCGGTAATGTGCTAAATTCATATCTGCTAAGTCTAGCAATGGTGGGTCTTGTAGTGTTAGTGAGTTTTCTTTTGCGCCAAAAGCCCAAAACGGAATGAACGGAATTGGTGAGCCTTTCATAATAGGCACAATGTCACCACCAATTTGTACCCAATCGCCTTTGTCGTTCTTGCGATAGATGCGCTGCACATAGCCAATCTCTGTCAACAATAATGCGCGGATTTGCGGTTTAACATCAAATTCAAACTCGTTCTTTTGGATTTCGTATGTTTCAGCAAGTTTCACCATTACTGGCTGCATGACGTTATTCACGCGCTCTACTCGCCAATCTAAGATGCTTTCTGCTGGGTAATATGTTGTGTAAGGGCGTAAGTTCATACGCGCAACGTCAGCTTGGCTTGATGGTGCTTCATTGACTTGTGGATATTCGACCAAAATACCAGCACGACCTACTTGGATGACATCGCCAATAGTTCGCATGGCTAAGATGTCGAGTGAGTTGCCAGCCATGTCAATATCCTCGACTAATGGCTCAAGCGCAGCAGGATATTCTGTTTTCATCTCTTTGCGGAATACCATACCCACTAATCCGTCTAGTGTGCGACCAGTGGCGTTAAAGTATGTTGCGCGGAGTTTGTAACCGTTGTAATCGTTATCAGTTTGGTCTGTCAGGCGTGGTAGGAATTTCTCGCCAGCTTTATGAACGGCTGTCTGTCCTTCGACTGCACAGCGTGTTTTAAACCACTTTTCTGCAAAAGCCTCATACCCACTATGTTTATTGTCGTTCATATACCTGCCACCTTAACGTGTTGAATATTGCGGCTTCTAATAGGGTAACGATACGCTATACAGTAGCCAGTTGCATCTAAAACGTGGTCAAAGCCACTAGACTTATCAGGTTCGCCATTCTTATCGTATGCCTGACGTTCTAATGACTCCACCAGCTCAGGGCAAGTATCAGGATTGACCTTGTATTTTCTCTCGCCAATGAGCTTATTCATTGCCAGCACCCTATCCTTGACGGCTGGGTTAGCTGGGTTCACCATAATCATAAATCCCGCCTGTTTTAGCAACGCAATATCGCTTTCGCTTGCGTTCTGTGACTTGCGGTTATTGCCGCTTGCATCAGGGTAAATGAATATCTTGTGCGCGGCATATCGTGATTTGAGTAATTGTATCATAGCTGGCGTATCAAACACTCCTGTTAACTCGCCAACTGCGTGCGGTTCATCATCACGCAAAACGTGGATGACAGCAGCCATTTTTGTCACGTTAAAGTCTAACCCAATATGTAATCCTTCGCCATTATTTATCGTTTCACTTGTTGCGTTTAGATGTCTATCAAATTCAGGATAAACGCTACCAGCCGTCAAGTTAACAAACTCACCGTCTAGGTAGGCTTGCAGCAGGTTAGTCGGATAAATTGCTTTAAGCGAGTCCACATATCCGTCAGGCAGGAATGGATTGTCCTCTGTTTTTGCCTTATAAATGATGTAGTCGTCACTTGGCTTGCTCTTGTGCCATGTTTCATACACGAAGCGATAGCCTTCAGGCGTTGTCGTTACAGCAACGCTATTCCCTAGCAATGATTGCTTACGATTACGTGCAATGACCTTATTCCAAACCTCACGTGCTTTTTCCGTTGGAAGCGTGTCGAGTTCATCTAGTACGCTGTGCGCTGTTTCATAACCAACGATACGTTCAGGGTTTTCCATAGTCCTGAAACGAATAACGCCGCCATAGTCAGGTGTGTGGATAACTGCTTCCTGCTTGTTCAGTGTGTATTTGACACCGAATTGCTCTAGCAACTCAATGAAGCGCGGATATGCAATCGTTCTAATCAAGTCATAAGTAGGCAGGTAATATCCGACATCCTCTTGTATCTGCGACTTTAGACTTAGTGCGCGAATAATCCCAGCGTGAGTTTTACCTGAACCAAAACCACCAACGAAAGCAGGAAAGCGAGCCTTACTCGCCGCGAAGTTCCGTTGTGCTTTCGTTAGTTTCATCTGATGTAATCATTATGATTGGGCTTCCAAGTGGCTGACCATCTACGCCGCCTATCTCATGCACTTGTGTTTCGCGCCAGTTTGCCCGTGTCTTTAGCCAAAATATCATGGCTGCCACGTTGCCTTTTTTAGCCTGCTGGAATAGTCCTTGCCCTATTGAAGCGTTGGCATCGATGCGACCATCCTCTAGTTCACGCTTATAGTGCTTCCGCAAAGTATCGTCTGTTATATCCAGCTTCATCGCAATATCGACATAGCGGATACCGACTGCGCTTAGGCTTTTAACAAGTCTTCGCGTTTCGTCTGTTGGCTTGTGTTCAATCCCTTGTGACATTTATAACTCCGAAAGTAATTGAGCTTTTTGACCTGTGAAATCCTCCCAGCGTTTCACAATAACGTCACAGTATTTAGGGTCAAGTTCCATCAATCTAGCATGTCTGCCGTGTTTCTCAGCAGCAATGATTGTCGTTCCGCTACCACCGAAGCTATCCAATACAATATCGCCACCTTTCGTATTGTTGAGCATTTGGTACTCAAACAATTCCACTGGCTTCATTGTTGGATGCTCACCGTTCTTAGACGGGCGGTTAAATTCCAATATTGTTGTTTGCTTTCTATCGGATGCCCATAAATGCGCTGACCCATCTTTCCATCCGTATAGGCAAGGTTCATGTTGCCAGTGATAGTCTTGACGACCCATAACCATTGATTGTTTTTTCCATACTAGACATTGACGCACAATCCACCCAGCGTCTTTTGCTGCACCTCTAAAATTATAACCCTCACTATCAGCGTGCCAAATATAAAACACTGCACCAGCTTTCATTACTACATCGGCAGCAACATAGCTATCTCGCAAGAATTGTCTGAATTGGTCATCCCCCATAGAGTCATTTTGGATAGTGAGCGCGTCTTTTGTTTTTCCCTCGTAAGCAACGTTATATGGCGGGTCAGTTAACCACATATCAACCAATCGACCATCGCATAGCTTTTCAACATCATCAATGCTAGTGCTATCACCACACATAAGCCTATGATTTCCAAGCATATATATGTCACCGAGCTTTGTTTTCGGTTCATCAGGCACAGCAGGCACTTCATCCTCGTCTGTTAGTCCTTCGATGACTTCGGGTTCGAGTATCGCTGCAAGTTCTTTGTCATCAAATCCTAATAGGCTCAAGTCAAAGTCTAGGTCTTGCAGTTCCGTCATCTCTAGACGTAGCATTTCTACATCCCATCCAGCGTTAAGCGCGAGTTTGTTGTCCGCAATTACATAGGCTTTCTTTTGTGCGTCTGATAGACCATCTAGGCGTATCGTTGGGATTTTAGTTAGTTTTAGGAGTTTTGCTGCTTGTAATCGACCATGACCAGCAATAATTCCGTCATCCCCATCAAGTAACACTGGATTAGTAAATCCAAACTCTTTAATGCTTGCTGCGATTTGTTGTACTTGCTCAGGTGAGTGAGTGCGGGAGTTGTTAATATATGGGATTAGTTCATCGATTGATTTATATTTGATTGATAGTTCCTGCATATTTGCCCTATTTAGTTTCGCCATTTAAGCGTTTGTCCACCAGCGAAGCATATCCCGCTATGTCATGCCATGAGTCAGCGTAGTTGGCATCGCCATTCACAATGCGACCAATCTTGTGGCAAATCATATCGAGTGCCTCGTATTGGTCAGGTTTGAGTTCTTTATTGCGGAGTTTTAGCGCGTCATAGATAACATCCTTTAAGTCTTGTGTTACTTGTGCGTGTCCTTCAAAGCTACCATAGCGACTTCCGCGTTCGTCAAGCGTTGAGTTAACGTCTGTCATTTTTTGCCAGCTTTCTTACGCGCTTCTTTTGCGATTGAGTATGCAATAGCTGCAGCTTGCTTTGGTGGTTTTCCAGCCTGTATCTCTGTTTCAATGTTTTTCTTGATAGTTTTTGGTGAATAGCCTTTTTTTAATGGCATGATTATTCTCCTATAAATGGTTTCTTTTCCCACACGCTGCATAAACGTGATGTGTGGCAGATAAATTCTAAGCGATGACAATAACCACGTTGCGCTTGAACGTCATAAATATCAAACTCATTTTGTGGGATTGCTTCCATTTGCTTAAACATTTCAGGCGTATTGTCGTAATACGAGCAATTCGCGCATCGCATACGTTTTACTTCGGGCATGGTAATGCGAAACATTTTCGCCATTTTTGCCCAAAATACTTCATTGGCTGATGATGGATTGGTCGCGCCTAGATGGTAATAATCAATCGCCAATTTTGTATTCACTAGGTTTTGCTCTGCTGAAACGATTTTAATTGGCTTGATGTCCATGATTATCCTTTATGAATTTTTTGTGCTTCTCACATCGCTCAGTAGCACGGACTGGCAGTATCTCGTCAGGACTAGCGCGACTGGTCACGCTGATGTGTCATTTGGTAGTTTCGCAAGCTACGCAATGAGTGATTTAATATAACCAACATTCAATATAGTGTCAAACATTCAATAAGTTAGTGTGGATTATAGTCATTTGACCACTTTATATCGTTTTCTGCGCCATAGTACAAAAGCCACTCAATAAAGCCACTCATTACATAAATCGGCATATCTCGCGTTTGCGTTCCTAATGCGACAAGCGTTTGACCATCTAAGCTAGGCATCAATCTAAATTCGTTGCGTTTCCAATAGTCCGACAGCTTTGGCAGGTCATTTTGTATGCAATCAGTCCTAAATTGCGCAACGCATAGCCGCTTCCAATCGTCTGCGCCTAGTACTTGGTTCAAATGTTTAGATTGTCGCGCTATATCGCCAAGCATTGCGTGTATTTTGGCATTCTGTTCGAGTGTGCGACTGTCGTATTCAGTTACGTTGACGTAATAATCGCTTGAAAAGTCTAAACTGTTCAATTTTGCGAATAAATATGGCTTATTTTCCTCAGTAAGATGGAATTTCAAAACCATAATAATGTGCTTCCGCTTACAAAGTGTTTAGTTTTCTTTTGCGTCTTAGGTGTCCACTTCGTATATTGCTTTTCACGTTTGATGCGACTTATGTCTGCTTCCGTGAATGTTCTGCCATTTTTAGCTGGCTCTATTTCGTTATAGCCTAGCATTTTTCGCAAAAATGGCGTTTCAGGGATTTCCATTTCTGTCGGCATATCGCCATAAAGCTCGATTATATTGTCATCGTCTTTAATAAATTCATATTCGTTGAATAATAGCTTCCCGCCTTTATTCTTGATATTTAGACATGAAATCTGTCCAGCATCAACGAATGATTGCAAATGCCTATGCACGTTTGGATACTTGATATGCGTCATCCGAAATATGGATGATGCCGTTTTGATGCCGTTCTTTACTGCTAGAAGTATGTTTGCGCGTTCTTTTAATGCTTGCGTCTTGTACTTTCTCACTTGATTAGCCCTTTTTGTATCAATATTTCGCGTGTCCGTTCCATGCCTTTCTCAAACATTTCATCGACATATGCTTTAGTTATATCTTTCGGGCGCGACTCTAATCCGTCATAAATTGCGTGGCAGCGATAACAAGCATAAGCGCCAAACTCGTCTTTTGCTTTTAATCCCATGCCTTTTCCATGTTTCTGCTTATTTGAGTGAGCAAATACCACAGTTTCAGGATTATGGTAGTTTATCCACCAATAACGGACTGTGCATTGCTCGCCTCTTGCGCTATTTCTGATTTTAGACATTCTATTGCCTCGCACTTTTCTGCAAAATGACCAAGACACACTGCTTGGTCAAATCTGCCGTTCTTTAGATGCCATAGTGAGTATTTGTATTTAACACTCTCTGCAAACGTCAGCGTGTAATTCTGCCAACGATAGCACCAGTTATTTACTTTTTGCCATTTCAACTAAATTGTATTCCGTAATGATGCCGCCTGTCATAGTGTCGCGCTTTGCCGCCTGCTCGACTGCTTCTTTTGCGCTCATGCCACAATCCATCGCTGAAAGTGCATATTGCTCACCGCTTCCGATTGCATAGTTGTTTTTCATGTTTAGCTTGCGCTTCCAAAACCCGTGATAACTACAAATTGCAGCCTTGAATAGCTTTCCATCCTCAAAAACAAATGCAGCAGTTTCATTGCCTTTTGTCGGCTTCGCGCCCATTAGGTAACATTCAATGAAGTTCTCAAAGTCACAAATTGAGCCGCTTAGGAAAAACATCACACCGTCTACACACATCATCTTTTCGTAGTTGTCCTCAGTGATTTCATAACCGCTTGTTGCCCTACCGTCTGCTGCGATAATTCCGTCTTTATATGCGATTGTTGTCATGTTAATCCTTTCTAAGTTGTAGCTATATTGTAACAACACTTAGAGTTTTTTGCTTAGGCTCGTTTCCGTTATTCATAATCATAATCGCAGATTGTTGGTCGCCAATAAGCACTGGCAGCTCTGACTTATACCCTTGAAGCTGATTATCTGCTTCCGCAAGCCCGATTAGGATTTTTGGATAATTGGGAATTTTACCCATTGACTTGTAGTGTCTATAACGCTGCTGAAACTCTTTTGCGACAAATGGCAGCTCGTCTATATTTTTATGGCACATCGAAGTCCAACCACCCATTTCGTAAATAACGCCTTGTATGATGCCATCATCAAATACAACGCTTGAATATGCACCAACTCTACCAATCGCCTTTTCTACCTTTGTCCATGCCACCAGCGCAGTATCACTTGAAGTTCCAGCAATAAATTTAATAATGTCAGCAGGCTTAGGTGCAAACTGCCCATTATCAGGATTTGTGACATATCGACTAAATGCTTCACGCAAAGCCATAAAATCAAACTGTTTTAATGCTTCCCACCATAGAAACACAACTGCTTTTGATAGTTCTCTATCATAAAGCGTCATTGTGGCTTGCAGCATAGTGACAAATTTATCTTTTTCATTATCAAGCATCATGCACCTCTTTTTCTGACGTTTCAGCTAGAAATTCTTTAAATGCTCTGTCATTGTTTTCCATGCGCTGCTGGAATGCTGTCTTACGCTGGTGATTTGGTGATGATTTATTATCTTGCCTTCTTACCCAGTTACGCCAAGTTGCAAACCAATTAGCTTTAGTTGCATCAGAACCACTTTTAGCAATCCAATAGTCTTTGAATGTATCTAGAGTTAGTTGTATATCTAGGTCAGGTCTTTCAGCTATGCAAAAATCAATAAATTCTTGTGGTGCTATCCAATCATCAGGAAGTCTTGTTGCTTTTGGAGTTTTTATATCCTCTACTTCACTATCCTTAACTAAACTTTCCTTACCTAGACTATCCTTACCTAACCTAACCTGTGTTTCCACTTTGGATACATCTTGTATACATGGTGTATCCATTGTATATACATTATTGTTTTTTAAAGATAATTTAGACTTTAATTCACCATATACAGTAGGTTTATATCTGTCAGATTGAATATAGTTGTGAATTTTCCAATGCTTGATTACACACACACCACTTTCAAATGGTATTACAAAGTTCTTAGATAAAAGTATTTTTAAATCATCGTCAGCACATCCTAGCATTCGTTGGATTTTTTTAGCATTATTGATAAAGCCATCATCATCGGCTCTCATTGAAAGATGAAAATATAGTGCTTGTGTAGATAGCGGCATATCTAGAAAAGCGTCACTATCTATTATGGTCTTTGCAAACATCCTGCGTTCAGCCATTTTTTACTCCAAAAAAAAGCCACTAGGTAAACCCCTCATCCTTTTTATGGGATGTTCGCGGACACCGAGTAGGTGCAGGGGTTTATCTAATGGCTACTCAAATCGCCGCGAAGCGAATAAAACAATAATACAATAATTCTATATATCTCTCAAGTATTCAAGTATGACCGCTTGAGCATCGTCAAATCCATAGCAAACATAGGCAGCATAGCCATTTGCAATAGCCTGCTCGATAAAATAACGCTGCTGGTCTGATACTTTGCCACCACGCGCTTTCATTTCGATAAATAACCCATGAAAATGCTTATTTGCTTTCATTAAGAATAAATCGCTAACGCCAGCAAGTAATCCTTCCGCTTTCATGTAGTTTGCTAATCCAACGCTACGTTTTGCTGCATTAGGAATAGAAAACAGCACCAGCTTAGGGTATTGCCGTCTAAACCATCGCACGACAGCGACTTGCTCTAAATGTTCAGTCATCTTTATGAAACTCCAGCAATACTTGTCGCTCTACCCATTTAGACCCACCCAACATTTTAAACATATAATGCAGGTTTTCAGGCAAAGTGATTTTTAGTTGCTTTGTCTTATACAACAGCTTTGGTCTGCCAGCGTTTTTACGCTTGCCACCGCGTTTATTTTCCATTTAATAGACCAATCCCCATCCAAGCATAAAAACTCGCGCCATAACGCCACAAATCGCACCTAAAATGAATATCCATACAGTTGCTAGAAATAGTTTCAAAATATAATCAGTCATTTGCTTTCCATCCTTGCATAACGTGAGTGTTTCCGTTTCCGTCTTTAACATAAGCATAACACGGAGTCACTGGGTCTTTGTGACCAAGTATCAATACTAAAATCAAACAAGCCACTAAGATTCCTGTCCATATTGATGTGATATTTTTATCTAACATCTTTAATGCTTCTTCTGTTTGTTTATTCATTCGCTTAACTCCAATGATGCACTTCCAATCAATATTTCTGTATCAATATCCGCTTTAATCCAAATTCCAAACGATAATGGTTTCACTACTACAAGTCTGTGATTGCCAGTTATTGCTGACTTTAAAGCATCAAACACACCAATCCAGCCAGCTCTATGGCATTCAACATATTTAGTTTCATATATTCTTTGCCATTCGTTAGTCTTAGTTTTCATGTCACATCATCCTGTGCGTCATTATATTACCAAGCTGTAAGATAACTCCGCTATGAATAACACGCGAGTTTTTATCTAGCTTCAAGATAGTGTCATCCTTAATGCGTTTGCGAATGTTCAATGCTTTTGCTTTTTGCTTAATTGCTCCGTAACCGCGAGCAGGCAACATAGATGCCATTTCTCTTTGTGTCGCCGTTGGATAGTGTCTGTGCAGAATGTCTAGTTCGTAATCAGACCAATGATTGATTGTTGCCATAATTTGCCCTTAAAAAAGATGGGCTACTCACACGCTAAAATTTTATTGTCTAGGTAAAAAAATCGTGCTTTCGCCCGTGTTTAACCGTTTATTGCAGTTCCGTTCTCTTTATGCCAATTCCTATGACATTGTGGGCATAGCCACCTAACATTCATTGGATAGGCATAATCATCGTGATGCCCATGAAGTCTTGGATGTTTTTCATTGCATGACTCACATATATCTGGCTTAAATAATTTTCCATCTCTAATTGCATTATTCACAATGTGACTTGCTGCTCGTTTGATGGTATTGATTACTGCCCACTTATACTTTGCTTTTCTTGCTGCTGCTTTACCTTCATCTGTTTGAGAATATTTTAATCTTGCTTTAACTCTCAAAGGATTTGATGCTCTCTTTTTATCGTATTCAAGATAGTAATCAATATTTTTTTCTCTATTTTCTTTTACATCTTTTCTATTACATTCTTTGCATTTGTTGAGATGCCCGTCTGACATTCCACTATGTTTATAAAATTCAGACAAAGGCTTCTCAACACTACACTTAAAACAAATTTTAGAATTATCCATGACTTACATCCGTGTAAAAATGTAGCCAATTATAACATAATTCTAATTAAAAGGTACATCATCCATAAAATCATCAAAATCAGCAGGTGGCGCACTTTCTTTAGGTGCTGATTGCTGTTGTTGCTCTTGCGCTCTATCTAACAAACGCAATTCATCCGCAACGATTTGAAACGATACTTTGTCCACGCCTTGTTTGTCAGTATATTTTTGGCTTTGAATTGCGCCGCTAATATAAACGCTCTTGCCTTTCTTGACGTAGCTCTCGACAATCTCTGCAAGTTTGCGATATGCAACAATGCGATGCCATTCTGTGCGTTCTTGTTTCTGACCTTGCTTATCTTTCCATTGGTCTGTCGTTGCAATGCTGAAATTAGCAACTGCTTCGCCATTTGGCATATATTTAATCTCAGGGTCGCCTCCAACATTGCCAATCAAAATTACTTTATTTACTGATGCCATTTTATACCTTTCTATTTAATTTCTAACCGTTCTGCTTGCTCAAGATGTGCGCCGTTTACTTCTTTACCTGCTTTTAGTTCCTCAGCAATAGCCTTTTTATCAGGATATGGTGCTGGCGGTTCAGGATGCACATAAAATCGCTCAGGAATAAGACCAGCATTATCAATGATTACTGTTGGCGGGTTTTTCTTAATCGTCAGTGCAAAATATGGTGACTCAATCTTAGTAATGCCGCATCGCTGCATATTATCTTTAAGATATTGTCTGATTGCATCCGCTTTCTTTTCTAGTGATTTACGTCTGTTAGCCATTTCTGTTTCGGCTTGTTTAATTGCATCCGCAGTTGTTTCCACGTTTCGAATAAACATTGCAACATTAACTGCCTTTGTTTCCAAGTCGCCAGCCATGCCTTCTAACGTATCAGCGATTGTTTGCTCGTCAAAGTCTGACTCTAGCAGTTTGATTTGTGCTTCTTGAAACTCGTTACTTAATTGGTAAAGTGATGTCATTTTTAACCTCGATATATCCTAAAAGTGTCCATGTGTCATGTGCTGCGCCTGCTGCTTTGCCATATTTAATCTCAATCCTTCCGACCGAGTTTAAATAGACATAAAGATATCTTGGCTCTTTATTTTCCATATTTACCTCACTCTTGGCATTGGTTTAGCTAGGCAGTATTTATGACCCATTCTTGCGATTACTTCTTTTACTTCCTGCTCTCTGCGTTCCATCGCTTCTTTTGGTGGCGGTGGCATTTTGTGAAAATGTTTCATAATGATTGTTGTCATCATTAGTCCTCCAATCTATATTCAGCGACACGGCACACTTCACCAAATTTGTTAGTTACGTTAATTAAATGCGTAACTATATTTTTTCCATCTTTGCGTAGTTGGAAAACCGTATCTGATAACCGATATATTCCAAGAATTGATAATGCCTCTAATGGAGTAATAGCGTAGTTATGCTCTAAATAATCAAGCAGTCGCATTTTCTGATTCATTTTGTTTGCCCTTATTTAATGAAAGATTTAGTTTCTTAATAACGCCATCAAACATTTGCACTGGCATCATATTCAATGAAGCAATGCCGCAAGTCTTACAGATATTCTCTGCACTTACCCCAGCCGCATCCGCAATATGCTGGATTTGACCAACTTGCTCAGGTGTAATTAGTTCAATAGGTTTTGCGCGTGGTGCGATTTCGTGGGTTGTTGCATCTGCATCGTTATCACCTTCTGTTGGAATTGCAAAAGCCTGCAAGCACGCATATTTATATGCAGCCGACATCGCTTTGTTTGTAGACTTATCGCTGCTATCCATTGCTTCACCAAAAGTCTTAACAGTATGCAGCGACCCATCCTCTGCACACACAAAATCAAATTCGACTTCGACTGTGGTGTAAAACAATGCGCCGCCTGATTTTGATTGACGTTCGATACATTCGCGGGACAACACTCTCGGCAAGATACATAGTCCATGCTCTGCTAGTAGTGGTGACACCACGTTGTAGATGTCATCAATACCGCGAAAGTTGTATCCACTACCTTGCTGATTTTTGCGGCTTTTGCTAATGCCAGCTTTCGCTAAATCAGTCTGCACTTTGTTAATTGCTTTATATACACTCATTTTTCGCCCCATATAAATTCACCCATAATCATTATTGCTAAAACTACTATTGCAATCGGAATATAAATTAAGTTTTCCATTATTCGCCCTTGTAAATTAAAAAATTGTGTAGCAACTGATTTTCATTGCCCCATGTAAAACTATCGACTTCATCATTGAATTGCACCATAACTTTGTCGCCTTTATTCCATAGGTCGACAATCTTGCCTGTGTAAATCTTGGCTGGATTATCCTCGTTAATGATATCGAAGCGCATACCGAGTTTAAGGTCTTTAAACTTCATTTGATGCCGCCAATCTGTCAATAGCTTGGTCTTTTAGATTTTGTTTGATTGTTTCGTCTATGATGTCAGCGATGTCTTGCTCGCTGTCTGTTGCAAATATACCTTCTAAGGTATTATTTTGTGTGTCGATGCAAACGTCTAGTATGAGTTCGCCGTGTTTGATTACTGCATATTTATATCTCATTTTCGTCGCCTTCGTAATTAAAAAAATGTACTACAATGCCAAGTATAATCATCTAAGTTTGATTGTCAAGCACTTTTAATCAAATAATCTACAAAAAAGTTAAATAAAATGGAAAACGTAAATAAATCAGAGCCTTGTGTAACAGAAAATCCAGTAAATAATACCGAAAATAGCGTGTTATGTGAGATTTGTGGCGAGAATTTGCTATCAGTACGCGAATGTAATCGTGTTCAATGCCCGATGTTTTACGAGAAAGCAAAACTTGAATGGTAGGCATTTGACTTAAACTAGAGTTAGCGCAATAATGATTTCGCTTTCTCCCTTTTTGAGCCGCATTTTTCTAATTTGCGGCTCTTTTTTTGCCTGTAAAAAGTTTAAATTTAATTACGCAGGCAAACTATTAGTTAACTTATAAGTTAACTTTCTTTGTTTTTCTTAACACATAGGTCGGTATATGCTTATAAATACCGACTTTATAGACAAGTCCAAATATGGGACTAAATCATTCCGATGTCACAAGTGTGTCTTTCTATTTCGCCATAGTCTTTATGAATGATGATTGCACACATATCACGACCAGCCCTATATCCTTGACCTTGATGCCAAGCATCACGCGCTGCCAAAGTCCTAAAATACTCAACTATTCCACCGTGATATTCTTTTACGTCTTTATGGTGAACGTGTCCAACATACCAATATCTGTATTTTGATTGCCCCCATTCGACAGGCTTATCAGCAGCCATAACTGACAACATCTCATTGCCTTTCATGGTATCGCCATGTGTAGAGCCGATTAACACTTTTCCGAAATGGTAATACCAGCTTACTGCTGGCGATAAATCAACGTGCATTCTAGGTTCATTGGCAAAATAACATGAAATCATCAATGCAAGCGCATAACTTGAGTGTCCATCATGGTTTCCTTTGTTAATTCTGAAAATTACGTTCTGATGCTTTTCAAGTAATCGCTGTAGACAATATATCGTAGCTTTAAGACCTATTTGTTGTACTTTAGCCCATCCACCGTCAACGTCTAATTGATGTCCTGAATTTGTTACGTTTTTTTGATTGTCGGCATGAAACATATCGCCAAGATTTAGAAGTAATGCTGTATCTGAATTTGGTGAGCTTGCTATTAGTCTATCTATCGCGCCACAAGTGAGATTTTCAGCAATAGTTAAATCAAAATTATCGCCAGCATCCTCTTGCCACGCATAAAGACCAAAATGCGGGTCGCCCATTGGTATTACCGTCAAAATATCTTGATTGCATAATGGTGGTGGCTGGACTATTGGCGCAAGTCCTTTTATATCCTCAGCCAGCATAATAACAAAGTCACGAACCATTTGTTCTACTTTGCTATCGTTGACTTTAGTTTTTAGCCATTGACCGCGTAATTTGCCGTCTTTATCGTAATAGTTTGAATATCCTCTAACAATAAACGGGTCAGGTGCGATTTTAGTTAAATCATGTTCGGGTGAATATCCTTGTCGAGCTGCGCGACTTTTTAGACCATCAAATGACTTTTGAATAGTGCCAGCACATATACCTAATGCTGCGGCAGTCTTTCTCAGTGAGCCATGTTCATTGTAAGCGTCAATAAACTCGACCTGTCGCTCAGTGGCAAATTGTTTTAAGCCCTCATCAATCATTGTAGTTCTCTAACTCAAGGATATAAGTGCCTAGTTTAACAGCATTTTCTTTATCTAAACAAATGCCGCCTTTATTTGGCTGGATAATGAGTGTCGGCTTGGCTGGCTTTGGCTTTGTTTGGTGCGTCTGACACCCCATCAAAATGCTCGTTAAACCAATCAGCAGGATTAGCCTCAAGACTATCGCGTTCATCTTGCGCCCTCTTTTCTTGTATCTTTTTCAGTAAGACTTGGATAAGGCTGAAAACCCTATCCAAGAATGACACAATGCTTATCATTTTTTATCGGGTGTAAATACGCCAATTAGACCCATGATTGCAAGACCAGCAGCAATAATCGCGTCTTTTTGCTCAGGTGACAATGCGATACCAACAGCAGTCAAACACGCAGTAATACCGCGCCATGTAGATGCTTCGTTTCCACGCGCTAATAGAAATGCCTTCATATTTACTCCTTAAATGGTGAATAGCTTGCTTTGCCATTCTTGAATGTTGCCGTTAGTGCTTCACGCTTCATATTAGGTGCAAACGACAAATGCACCCACGTTCCTTCAAAAATTATCTGCGAGAATTGGATATTAGATGCAATAATCGCTTTCACAATGTCTTTAGGCGTTCCAAACTTAGGGCAAATAAAATCTGCCGCATAGCCTAAAACATGGTCTGACTTGCTGCTACCGCCGACAGCAATATTAAGCTGCGTGCAACGATAACCTGATGACACTAAAATTGGTGCATTAAGCAATGCTCGCACTTTTTCTAGTCCATTGGCTAGTTGGGTTAAGTTGCTAATAATAATCGCACTAGGCGCGTTATTGATGCCTTTTCGTGCCGCGTATTGAGATGCAACTAATTCCTCAAGCGTGAAATGCTCTGATAATTTTGTCATTTGTGTAAGAAAATGCTCGATAAGTAACCAATAAAACCACTGACGCTGCTTGCAATTATCATACCCATCCAAAATCCACCCTTAGATTTATTGGCAAGTTCTAGCAATTCTTTAATGTCGGCATCCATATTGTTAATTTTTTCTCCCATCAATTCAACTTTTGATAGAAGTTTTCCGTATTCAATAGGGTCGATGTCACTCATAGCAATGCCTTAATTATTTGAAGTCAGATTTCTTAAAACCAAATGATGTGATAACGGTTAAGTCCTCAACATCCTCCCAAATCGGCTCTAGCTTCTCTCCATCATAATCAGGCTGATTATAATTTTCAGGATAAACTTGAACGTCTTGTTTTCTTGCCATTGAACCTTTTAGCATTTGCATAAATTCGTCATGCTCTTTAGTTCCAGCAATTGCATCTAAGTCATCACGGGTATTGATAACATTTTTAGAAAGTAACATTGTGTGTTGTCCTTATCCAGTTAAACAGGTTGTTGGTATTTGCCCACATTGCATGACCTTGCCATGATGCAATAAATTTATCCAAATTGTGCCATTTTTCGTGCTTTAAATAGCACTTAATCTTTCTTTTTGCTCTAGTGACGCTATCTTTTCTCAATAACTTATGTGTTTTCCATATACGATAACCCAAAAAGTTAATGCCTTGATTTGTGCTTCCACAATGCCATTTGCTTATTTTTAGCTTTAACTCACTTTCAGAAAATTCCTGTATCTTTTGAAAGTAATCTAACAGCTTTTGTTTGTCATTATCTAAGATGATTACATCATCCATGTATCTAGCCCACTGTCGGCATCCAAGTTTATGATGAATAAACATATCCAGTTTAGAGCCATATACATTTGCAAATAATTGGCTTGTTAAACTGCCTATTGGTATTCCAACTTCATTAGGCTTTACGATTTCTTTGATTATTTTAATCGTTTTTTTACATTTTATCTTATTGTCTACCATATTCAACAAAATATTATGGTCGACACTTGGAAAAAACTTACTAAAATCCGTCTTTAAGTAATATTTAGGCGCATTTTTCTTTCTTAATTGTGCCTGCACATATCTAACACCAGCATGAGTTCCAAGCCTAGCTCTGCACGCAAACGTATTAGGCAAAAACGTTGCTTCAAATAATGGCTCAATAATCGCCACGACTGCGTGCTGCACTAATCTGTCTTTAAAATCCAGTGCTGAAATCAATCTTGGCTTTGGCTCGTAAATTACAAACTCACGATATCCGCCAATTTTGTATTCACCATTCTTTAATTCTTGAGCAATCGCATCTAAATTAAGCTGCTTATACTCTTTAAATTCTAAATATCCCCATGTCATTCGCTTTGCATTAGAAGTTCGCTTGTAAGCTAATTCCATGTTCTTTTGACTGACAATCTTATCAATCAAATCATTATAGCTATTCAAGCCACTAGCCCTGTTCTCTAAAAGATACTAGGGGCATCGTGAACCAAGTAGCGTATTTGCCGAAGCGGGACAAAACGGCTGACCATATCTTGCTAGGTCTGCACATAAAGCCGTAGCGTTTATGTAGCGCATTACTAATATCGTCACAGGCGAAGCGCGAACCAATGTTGTTGTTCGAGTTCGATGCAGCATTGTTCCAATTCGAGCAACGCGAACCGCAATTCGCACCATTGTTCCAGTTGCCACCGAGGATGACGGCTTCTCTACCCATTTTGCCCTTTGTGCTTCTTAGCTAACCATGACCCTAGCATAGACCCCACCTCCGAAAGCATCACTAAAGCTACTTTGTGCTGGTGAGGCGATATGCCTCGTGTGCTAGGTGTCACTAAAAAGCGCAACCAAAATCGCAAGTGCGCTAATCCTGCATCTGCGATATAAATCTTACCAACCTGATTAGACTTTCCTGCGTCATAAAACAAGCCAGCTTGATTGAATAAAGTGTTCAAAAACATATCACGCGCTA
>ERZ869925.314-NODE-314-length-36846-cov-10.632927_pt1 | contig 36846 bp, 54 predicted proteins | sample MGYA00579311_ERZ869925 | MGnify/ENA primary metagenome ERZ869925 (study PRJEB32216, sample SAMN09231817) | wastewater metagenome | place: USA: Maryland | collected 2016-07-30 | study: EMG produced TPA metagenomics assembly of the PRJNA472060 data set (Reclaimed...
CGTAACCTTCACCCAAACCCTGACCCTGACCCAAACCCTAACCGTGACCGTGACCATGACCGTGACCCTGACCATGACCGTGACCATGACCGTGATCGTGACCATGACCCTGACCCTGACACTGACCATGACCGTGACCCTGACACTGACCATGACACTGACCATGACCGTGACCCTGACCCTGACCGTGACCATGACCCTGAATTTTCCCAACCAATGCGCTTAAGTCTTTGGTCCATTATTTTTGTCCGCGAAATAAATTATGCTTCCAAATTGTAATGTCGATAATTGAATCAATTGGAACGCTTACTTGATCAATAAAGCCCTCGTATTCGTGACATATTCCGTCTTTGATAAAATCATGAAAACGACCAGTATCACTAATCCAAGCCGCTTCGTCTAAAATAATCCATTTGCCAATTAAATTAATAATTTTTCCAGTGTAATACATCGTCACTGTGCGAATGAAAATATTGTCTCCATTTTTATACGGGAATAATTCTTGTTTATTATTTAATAAACTTGAAATTTCTTTTAATTGGCCAATTGTCAAAGCATCTAAATTCATTTTATCTCCTATATATCTATCGTTAAAAATTATTATTTTCTGTAAATTCTATTTAAAATATAAAGTAAAATTATTACGCTAACTAAATTTACTAGCCAAAATTCTATCGAAAATGTGCAGTGATTTAGAAAGCAAGTTGGATCTGGGATTCGTCTATCCATTTACATTTTTCTCACTACTTTCATAATCAGATACAAGCTTCCCAAACTCTTCTCGAGTCTTAGAACCACTAAGTAAGTTAAGCAACAAAGTTGCTTGCCAGACTTTTAACAACTTAGAGTCAGAGACCTGCCATAATTGCTCACATACAGATTTAATATCATTTGATTTAACTTGGATAAGTTCCATTTTCTCGCTTAAGCGTTTAAGTAACGACATATCGACAGGGGCCATATTTAAAACAGGTTTATTAGATTCTCTTTTTTCATCTTCTAATTTTGCTTTCTCTAGATTTTCAGCAATCTTTTTCGGTTGATCAAAGTCAACTTGAACAGGAATTGCACTTTCTACAGTTTCCCATTCAGATTCATCGATCATTCCTAGACTACAAATTGAAAGAGTGACACGTCTCTTTGCTTTAGTTTCTGCTTTCATAAGAGCGTTTGCTAAGTTAGATCCTGATAATCCAGTAATATCTAGAAAAGCCGTCGACTCATCTTCACGTCCAGTCTTATTACTTTTAGCATGAACAGTTATAGAAAAAATATTTTCTAATTTTTCTTTGTTAACAATCTTAATTGAAATTTCATCTCTGGATCTCAACTGTTCGGCAGCATTTTTATTCGGATATAAAACTAATTTATTATTATAATAAATGTAATCAAAAGGTTTAGTTACTTCATTTAAGCCCAAACTTTTACATACATTTCTATAATATAAAATTCTGTCTCCTACGGATAAAGGTTTTAAGTCACCCTCTATTAATGCCTTTTCTATCGCTATTAAATTTGATTTAGAAACTAGATCGTTCATTTTAATTCCTTCGTGTTTACATAACTTCTTAAGCTAACAGACTCTTCAAGAGAAGCACCTGGAACAACAATTCCCTCATCGATAGCTTTTTTAATAGCGTCTTTATTAACCTCGTAAGTGATTTTCTCTCTGACATAATCAGATGGGATTGCACCTTCGTTAGTAATAACGACTTTAGCTTTAGCGCGACTAAGTTTAAAACGATAGTCATGGCCTTTTAGTTCGCTGACAGTCATAGATTCCATTGTAAACTTAAGATTCTCTTTCAGTCTTAGAATAAAGTTTTCATAAGCTTTACGAGCATCACGAATTTCATTTTCTTTTTTCTTAAAGTACTCACAACTAAGTTCAAGTTTATCAAAAAAATGCTTATAATTATCGACCTTAGTAGCCATATTTTGTTCATTGATAACCATCCATTCGGATAAAATCGGGCTTAACTCACCCTCTGATTCAAGCAATAACTCTTCTAGAGCGTTAGCCTCTTTTAGAATCACTGCTAAAGTTTGTTTGTGTTCCACTTAAAAGATCTCCTTTTGATAAGAATAGTAAAGTCTCAATATTTATTAACCGTCTGATATAAAGACTAATGTTACCCTCACAAGTAGATTGAGCGAGCATGATTAAATTCTTATACTCAACAGGTGTTACTTTAAAATGGATACGTCTTGTTAATAATTTAGATTTAGTTTTTTTCATAGACTAGCAATATAGTAGCAAACTGTGCGCATGTAAAGTACTAATTACGTTGTGACCAAAACTCTTCGCTATTTTTTAGATCATTACTAAAGCTTGCGACTTTGTTCCATAAAGCCTTCTCATAATTTAAAGTAAAGTTCGAAGGGACAAACGCTTTCAGTGGAAACTCTTTCACTTTATACAAAGACAGAAGACTAGAATCAAGCCTCGGGATCTTAACCGTTTTAATCGACTCTTTATCAGCACCACATTTGCAATTGCAATACACCCATACAGAGTGCTTAGTCTCACCCTCTTCGATTAAAAGCCAAGCATAGCCAGAATCATAACACGACTTACAAATAAGCTTCGGCTTTAAAGCATCGACGATGTGATTTAATACAATCTCACCTTTTCGATAGCGGTCTTCCATTTTATGAGCATCTGATATTGGGTATGGATTAATCATTTTGCACCTGATATGTCTTTAATTATAGCATTTTCAACGTAAGTATGAAAATCAGTTTGCCAAAAAACGTCGTTTTCATCCCCTTCAATCCATTCATGGCCATAAGGTTTCTTTTTTAAGTATAAATTGCGTAAAGCCGCATAGGCTGAATCAAAATTATCTAAAGAGCCATAATGCTCGAAAACTTTATAAATCATACCAGGGGCCTTTAAACGAATATAAAAAGGTGTGCTTATAAAGTAATCTTCAAAAGATTTGTATTTTGTATTTGAAGTTAAAGAAAAAGAAGAAGTAGTAGTAGAAGTCTCCTCACTATCTTCTTCTTCTACTTCTTCTTTTATATTTTTATTAATATCTTCTTTAATATAGATAGAGGGGCAGATTTCTACCTCACTGGGTAGTTTTTTTTGAACCTCTAATCCAGGGTAGATTTCTACCTCACTAGTTTTCTGATCACTGAAAATGCTTTCAATTTCATCATAGTTTATCTTATACCAGTTTCTTGATGGAAGCCCACGTCTTTCAATCGTTAATATTTTCATGTTAACTAACTGAGCAAATATTTTCCTTCTTGTCTCACGAGTGATTAGACAATTTTCTTCTAAAGTTTCAGCTTTATAATAAAAAAATCCGTTAGCATTCCCATGCTTTATTTCATGAAAACAAAGCTCATCGAGAACAATTGCTGTTTGAATGCTGTTAAAATGTTTAGCAAGCTTTTTGTTAACCTGCCAGAAACCGCCAGATAAAATATTCCTATACAATGATTTAGACATAACAAATCCTTTTCCTAAAAAGTTCTTTTTAGAATTAAAAGTTAATTTAAGAATAATGACTTTTATGTTAAGGCTCGGATTCAATCTCTAGCGACCATATAGATCTTGATTTTCACCGGAAGTCTGATAAATTGTCTCTATCATGAAGCTTATTTATTGGCCTAGGCACTCACTGCTAGGCCTTTATTCTTTAAAATCAATCATACTATTTAAAAATAAAATGTAAATAAAATTATATAGATTCAGATAGTAACAAAAAACGAGAAAAGTGTTACCTCGCTCAGCGACAATTAGTATAGGCCGTCCCATTTAAGTACGTAGTGGTACAATTAGTCTGTGGTCTGTTAGTTATTTGATCAATCCTGGAAGTAATAGCATTAGCCCTTTGATAGGCATTCATCTCTCCTTGAAGCCTTACAGCCTCTTGCATCGATAAAGTCGATATACATGCGCCAATAGTGCCGTAAACCTCTTTAATCTCGTCATTTCTAGCTTCATCGTAGCAATACTCTCGAATGATTTGAATGCGCGGTTTACGAGCCTCTATGTCGGCTAGCTCTAAATTATGAAAATAATCACTAAAGTATGAGTTTAAACCGAATAAAGTTAATACACCTATGAAAAGTAACATAATATTCCCTTCGTTTGTTAAAAAACACTTATCCAACGTAAGTGCTTAAATAATGATTGTTATAATACGACAATACCCTTTTTATTAAGTTTGTATCGTCCGTTTGATGGATTGCTTTCGTCTAAATCCTGCATGTCTTTAATAAGGCTTAAAGTGTTTTCTTTGTCGCGATCCATCTCATCGATTATGAAACATCGAATCAGCTCGCCCTTTGAAACTTGTGTCTTTGTAGCTACTGTTATCTGTTTAGCCATTTTCTTTAAAAAGTTGTTCATAACCTGAGAAATTCTTAAACTAATGGTTACTGACTTTGTATGCTTTTTCATTAAACACCTCGGATCGTTATATAGAACATGAAACATAAGAAAATAAATGACGTTAGTGTGAAAATAAAGCTTTCCATAAAGAAATCCCCCTTAAATTAAATTTTATTATAATCAAGCGTTGTAAATACGCAAAAACTGTCATCATAGTTATCCACTGCTATTACGCCACCATGAATTTGACTAAAGATAAAAGCCTCAAGATATCCATCAAAGCAAAATACAGTCCCATTCGGGATCTTTGTACTCTTAGCAGTAGTAAAAAAATCAAATCTAACGATATTTTTCTTTAAAAGTTCTTTAGCAGAGCAAGCTGAGTGCCATAATAATTTTGTATCTAACTTACTAAAATCTATTTTTATCTCTTGTGGTTTTTTAATTTTTTTCATAATCGCCTCACTTGTTAAATACAGTGTATTACAAATGTAATACAAAGTAAAGAGAAAAGATTAAAATATAATCATAGCTGTATCGAAATGAGAAAAAGGTAAAAAAAAACCTAATAAAAGTACATATTTGTGTGTCCGTAGAGGACTGATAAATATTTTACTATTATTAGGCTTTTAATTTTAAAACGAGAAAAATGAAATCATGAAATAAAGCAGAAAATCAACTATCAGACTCATTATGCATAATCAACTCATTTATGCAGTATTTATGCAAATCCGCGTTCTGGTCATAAGCTATATACTCCATACGTGATAGTATAGCTAAACGCTCTTTGTTTAGAGACTTAATAAGTTCACTACGCTTCTTACAATCAGGAAAACGCTCGCATAAACTAAGCAGATACTTTAATTCATCCTTCGTCATGACTCTTACTCATTTCTTGCTCAACAGCATTAACCCAGTCTCTAAGAAGCTTTCGTACCATATTCGGAACATCGATCTCATGAAACGTCTTTAGCTCTGTTAAGCGCATCTTTAACTCTGGTGAGAGCATGATTGAATATAAAGCAGTGTTGTACTGTGGGACTTTCTTTAAAATTGCCATTATTAACCACCTTTCTACTTAAAATTGCCGGTAGGGACTTTGTGCGTCAAGAATAATATCTAAAATAGATCTCATATGAGTAAATAAAGTACATTTTTTAAATGGAATATAAAATACACTGTAAATATGACGAATTAGTAGATCCTAAAAAGCTGAAAAATAATCCGAAGAACAGAAACGGGCACGGGCAAGATCAAATTGAGCGCTTGGCTGAGCTTTTTAAGTACCATGGCATAAGACACCCAATTATAGTCTCGAATCAAACAGGGTTAATCTGTGCCGGTCACGGTAGAAAACTTGCAGCTATAAGAGCCGGCATCAAAGAGTATCCTGTTGTTTATCAAGATTTTGAAACTACTGAAGCTGAGTATGCTTTTCTGCAAGCCGATAACGCAATCGCGCTTTGGAGTGAGTTAGATTTAAGTGGTATAAATACTGATCTACCAGACTTAGGTCCAGACTTTGATATTAATATGCTTGGTATTAGGGACTTTAAACTGGATCCAAGCGAGTTAAACGGGGACGAAGAAAATCCTTATACGAGAAAAGTCGAGACTCCTATTTATGAGCCTAACGGAGATAAACCAGCATTAAAAGATCTCTTTGATTTAGAAAAAACAAACGCTCTTCTAAAAGAAATAGAAGCGAGTAATGTAGATAAAACTATAAAAGAATTTTTAAAATACGCCGCTTATAGACATATAAAGTTTAATTATAAAAATATTGCTGAGTTTTACGCTCACTCAGAAGCAGAAGAGCAAAATCTAATTGAAAATAGTGCTTTAGTAGTTATCGACTTTGATAAGGCCATAGAGCACGGATTCGTTAAGATGACAGAAAATGTAAAAGAGGCATATGAAAATGAACATTAATTATGCTGTCTTTATTTTATCACATGCAAGAAGCGATAAAGTGTTTACTATAAGCACTATTAGAGAGCAAGGCTATACAGGAAAAATCATAATTATTCTAGATGACACAGATCAAACGAGAAATGAATATAAGAAAAACTATCCTGATGAAGAGATATATGTCTTTAATAAAAAGAAAGCTATAAAGAAAACAGATTCAGCGGATAACACAGATAATCCTAGAGCCGTAGTTTATGCTAGAAATATGTGTCACGAAATTGCGAAAGAATTAAGATTAGATAATTTTATAGTCTTTGATGATGACTATACTGCATTTGATTTTAAGTCGGATGAAAATAATAAATATATAAGTCATGAAAAAATAAAAAATCTAGACAGAATATTCGAAATATTTCTAAATTTTTTAAACTCAACAAAAACAACATCCATAGCATTTTCTCAAGGTGGTGACTACATCGGTGGATATGGCAATAGATTCGGTGAGCACATCATGCTTCAAAGAAAATGCATGAATTCTTTTTTCTGTAAAACAGATAGAACATTTCAATTTTATGGACTCATTAACGAAGATGTAAACGCTTATGTATTAGATGGTTCTAGAGGTAATCTCTACTTTACAAGTACTCATATATCATTAGAACAAAAGCAAACACAGCAAAACGATGGTGGTTTAACAACTATTTACTTAGAAAAAGGAACTTACGTTAAAAGCTTCTATTCTGTAATGTATCACCCATCAAGTGTAGTCGTGAGAGATATGGGACTATCAAATAGAAGATTGCATCATGCTATTGAGCAAGACTTAACATATCCAAAAATACTTAATGAAAAATACAAAAAAGCTTTAAAAAGCAGCACAAAAAGTATAGGAGAAGAATAATGGCATTTGAAAAAGGTATGCCAAAGCCACCAGGCTCAGGCGTTAAAAAAGGTCAAAAACAGAAACCAAGAATAGAAAAAGAAACCGTAGCTAAAATACTATCAGATCTAAATATCAATGTCATTCACCAATTGATTAAAATAGTAACAACAGGAAAACTAAATGACAGAGATAAAGCTAGAGTCTGGATGGAGTTACTTGGCTATGTGTACGCGAAACCTAAAGCCGAACTGGACGTTAAAGTTGAAGACACGACGCAGAAGAAAACTATAGTTTCAGAGTTAGGGCACAAAGTAATCGAAGCCCTCAGTCAGTGGCACGATGAAGAGTGAGATCTCACAAGGCGATATTCTAGCAATCAGAGACGCTGGGAAGAAAAGCCTCTTCGTAATGTCAAACTGTTTTCTAGGATATCGAGACGTTAGCGTATTTACACATAAACCGATAATTAGAGCGCTTGAGAGTACAGTAACAAGAAAACTAATCTGTGTTCCCAGGGGGTCTTTAAAATCAAGCCTCGGATGTGTTGCTTATCCAATATGGCGGTTAATTAATAATCCGGATTTAAGAATACTGATAGACTCAGAGCTATTCTCAAACTCGGCGACTTTTTTAAGAGAAATAAAACAGCATTTAGTCGGTGAGTATTTTAATCTTATCTTCGGAGAGACAAAAACCAAGACCTGGAATGAAGATGAGATCATCATCAAGCAACGTACAAAGATCCTAAAAGAGCCATCAATTACAGTCGGTGGAGTCGGTACAACAAGAGTAGGACAGCATTATGATTGTTTGCATCCTAATACAAAAGTTCTAACGAGTAATGGATATATAGAGGCAAAGTATTTAAAGCAAAAAATGAGAGTTTTTACTAGCTCAGGTAAATTTGAATCTATAAGAAATATTCACGTAAAACATTCAACAAAAGATATGATAGGACTTAAAGCACAATATCAATATGTCACTAATTGGGTTACACAAGATCATAAAATACTAACTTTTCGAGATCATAACCTACAATGGATTGAAGCAGGAAAGCTAAATACTAATGATTATATGTGCGTTCCTATAAACCAAGGCAAAACAAGACAGATATCTAAAGTAAATAATGAAGTTAATAAGCTTATAGGGATCTCTGATATATGGAGACTAATTGGCTATTGGCTAGCAGATGGCGCAAGAACAATTAATGAGAAAAATGCTGTTCGAATAACTCTAGGAAGTCATGAATTAGAGTATTCAAAAGATATTAAATCAATAGTTGAAACACATTTAAAAGTACCTTGCTCAATTTCAAAAAAAACAAAATCAAATACTAATGTTGTGAGATTTTCAAGTAAAGATATGAAAGAGATTTTAGCAAGATTTGGATCTACAGCTTTAGATAAACACTTACCACCTTTTGCTTTAAACGAAGACTTTTGCCATTTAAAAGAACTTATTAAAGGATATTGGAGAGGTGATGGGAGTAGTAACATAACTAAAGGCTCTCATACTGTGACTTTCTCATCAATTTCACATGATCTTTTAACAGGTATGCAATTAATCTTAGCTAGATTTGGCATTGTAAGCGGTATTAATTTGGCCTCAAAAGAGCAATTTAGATTTGTAGCAAAAAATAAAAAAATATCTTTGTGCAAAGAAAAATATACGCTCTCTTCTGTGAGTCCTTTATTGAATCAAATAGTAGGACAAGAGTCATTTATTCCAATAAAACCATTAAGATCATTCATAACTGATAAATATTGGTTTGTTCCACTAAAGAAAATAGAAAGAAAAGAATATAGCGGTATTGTTTACGATATCGAAGTTAATAATATTCATGATTTCTATATGCCTGGAATGATAGCTCATAACTGCATTATTGGAGACGACTACAACTCACCGAAGAACTCAGACACGACAGAGAAAGCACAGAAGGTTATAGATCATTACAAATATAATCTATCAATCCTAGAGCCAGAGGGAACCTATGTAATCATCGGCACTAGATACAGTGAAAATGATTTGATCGGTTACATCTTAAGAGAGCAATTAAAGATATCTGGTTTTCCAGAATCAAAAAGATACGAAATCACAGGGGATTAAAATGGGTAAGAAAATAAAACAAGAAATACAAGAGACACCAAAGCCTAGAGTTATTTTAAGAAAAAGAACTAAGTAACTATGCAGTGGGAAGTCGTCTATAAAAAAGCTTACAACAACGATGGGTCGCTTTTCTTTCCCGAAAAGTTGACTCATGCTTTTTTAGAACGACAGAAGATGGAGCAAGGCTCTTACATCTTCTCGAATCAATACCTAAACGAGATAATCCCTCTTGAGATGCAATCGTTTAAAAAAGAGTGGTTTCATTACTACGAGAGTATTCCAAAGAATCATTATAACTTTTGTTTTATAGATCCAGCGATATCGCAAACAGTACACGCAGACTTTACAGGTGTTGTGGTCGTCGCAGTCGATGAAGAGAATAGATGGTATGTAAGATTTGCTAAACGGTACAAAGTCACACCAACTCAGCTTATTAGTTTGATATTTGAGATACAAAAGAACTTTAAGTGTCAAGCAATCGGAATTGAAGAAGTAGCATTTCAAAAAGCATTACTTTATTTCTTAAGCGATGAGATGAAACGACGGGCGAACTTCTTACCGATAAAAGGTATAAAGCCACCGACTGATAAGAGTAAAGAGATGCGAATACTCTCTCTAGTTCCGCGCTTTGAGTGGAACCGCATCTTTTTAAACAAAGGTCTTAATGATCTAGAACTAGAATTAATGATGTTCCCACGAGCGGCTCACGATGACCTGATTGATAGTTTACAAGCCATCGATATGATTGCGTTCCCACCACCAGTTGAGAAAATGTGGGAGAAACCGCCTGCCCCTAACCATCCAGATTATGAAAAATATTATAGATACAAAATGATGACCAAAGATAGAGACGAACTCTAACACAACAAAAAAGGAAGTGTACAATGGCAAAGAAAAAACAAACCACAATGGACGAATTCGGTATCGCTGAATCAATGGGTGAGATTCAAACAATGCCAGAAATAGACGAGGCAATCTTTGAAGAGAAAAAAGAAGTCACAACAATCGACAATCCTGAAGAGTTTAGAATGGCAATCGGTGCCGCTGAGATGAACGGCGAGCAGTATGTCGAGGTCTCTGAAAAGCTTTTCAAATACTTACTTAAGAATTCAAAGTCTCGTTATCTTACTTATGGTAACGGCGGCATTAAAGTATATTTAAAAGGCACAAAACCAGAAAATGACAAGATCGATAAAATGTCTGCCGAGCAATTCGTCGATTACGATGGCAAGAAACGTCGTGAGGCAATGGAAAATGCTTGAGATCATATTCTTAATCATAATCATTGCTCTTATAGCTTTGAATTCGTTCACTATTTGGTTTTATCAGAGACAAGTGCAGACTTTAATTGACAAAACATTGAGCAGAAATTACGCTGAATATGTACAGTCAAAAAATCTTGAACAAGCCGACCACTTCCCGAATGGAAGCACTCAAGAAAAGCCACACGTCGAGGATGACCAAGTTCTCGCAGAATTAAACTCAATCCTCGGTTAAGAAATTTTCATCATGGGAAGTGGTCAGCATGCAGTTATCAGATATAACAAAGAAGTTGTTTGGTCCAAAGTCAGAGAAAACAGAAGACGGGAAACTTGGTCCCATAAATGAGTTATCGGACCAAAGCCCCGACGAGCGAAAACTAGTCGAATACATCAAAGAAAAAATTGATTCCGTCAGACAGACGAATAGTCGTATCGCTATTGAAGGCGTATACATGTGTAACGTCGCGTATTTATTAGGTTTTGACGGAGTTTATTATGACACAGCCTATAGACAATTTAGAAACATCGATCCAAAGAGAAAACTTAGCCGAAACCGTTTTAAAGTTAATAAAATATTACCAACTATTCAGAACCGGCTTGCTCGTCTTACTCAGAACCCACCGCGATACGAAGTTAGACCAAACTCTAACTCCACAGAAGATAAAGATGCTGCAAGATTAGGCTTAGAGATCATAAAAGATATTTTCGAGAAACAAAGATTCAATCATCTCAGACAAGACGCTCTTATGATGGCTATGCAAGGCGGTCATAGTTACGTTCAAGTAACTTGGGATCCAAGTTTAGGTAAACCGATGATCGATCCTAATACGGGCGAATTTAGCGGTTACGAAGGGGACGTTAAGCTTGAAGTCTTAAACTGCCTGCAGGTTTTCCCTGATCCTTTAGCTAAAAGTGTCGAAGATGCTCAATACTTAATCAAAGCAAAGACAAGAAAGCTAGAATATTTTAGATCACGGTATCCAGAGCGTGGAAACTTGGTCAAAGAAGAGTCAACTTGGCTTTTATCCGCAACATACGACATGAAAACAAATGCTCTAACATCTGTGGGTATTGTTGGCGCTCAAACTCATGATCAAATGAAAAACTCAGCGATCGAGATTGTGTATTATGAGAGAAGATCAAAAGAACATCCCAATGGTCGAAAAGTAACCACAGCAAACGGAGTTTTACTTGAAGACACAGAGTTACCCACAGGTGAGTTTGATATCGTTAAGCTAGATGATCTAATAATAGGCGGTCGTTATAATAGCGAAGCGATCATTACGCACTTAAGACCGATACAAGATCAGTACAACGTAAGTCGAACTAAAATGGCCGACTGGGTTCGTAAAATGCTAGCAGGTAAGTACTTGGTAGCTAAAGGCTCAGGCTTAGGTCAAGAGTCGTTAAATAACGATAGCGGTGAGGTTGTTGAGTACAATGTTGTACCAAACGCGCCACCACCTACAGCCATGACTATCCCTCAGATACCGCCTTATATGTACAAAGAGAAAGAAACCCTTGATATGGAGTTTGATTTCATCTCAGGGATAAACGAGATAAGTCGAGGGGTGTTACCTTCAGCTTCAATCCCCGCGCAAGGTATGGCTTTTCTTCAAGAGCAAGATCAAACTAGAATAGGTGTTCAAACTTCACGCAATGAGACGGCATACGCTAAAATTGGAACATTGATTCTTAAGTATGTTGGTAAGAACTATAAGCTTCCAAGAATGTTAAAAACCGCAGGTGATGGTCTTGGTTACTGTGTGAAAGAATTCATGGGTAGCCAATTAAGAGACAACTGCGATGTTGTTGTGATTGAGGGTTCAACCGTTCCACAGTCAAAAGTTCTTCGCAATCAAGAAATACTCTCACGTTATCAAATGGGATTGTTTGGTAACCCTCAAGATCCTAAAATTATCGCTAAAGTTTTAAAAATGACCGAGTTTGGTGACGATAACGAAATGTGGAAGAAACAAGCCCTCGACGAAGCACAAGTTAAACGTGTCATAAAAGCTATAGAGACGGATGACGATATTCTACTTCGTCAGAATATGAATGAGTTTGATAACCACGTTATGCACATGGAGATTATGAACGAATACCGCTTAGAGGATAAGTTCGTACAGTTATCAGATGCACAAAAATCAAAGTTCTTCTGGGTTATGGAGTGGCGAATTAATGCTGCAACAAATATTCTAAACCCTGGATTGCAACAAACTCAAAACATGGCAGAACACGCGATCAATCAAATGAAACAAGGGCAAATGCAACCAGCTGATAACATGGGTCAGGCTCCTGTGCCGCCTGAAATACAGCAAACGCAAACTCCTGAATTACCACAAATGAATCAATTAAATGCAAGCTTACAAGCTAGATAGGATTTCAACATGGACGCAATGAAAGAGGCTCTTAAGAGAAAAATGATGTCTGCACAATCAGGTGCTAAACCTGATCTAGCCATTATGATCGATGCGGGTAAGCCAGTACCAGATCAAGAGATGGTCGGACAAAAAACAGAAGGAGACGCGATTACTCCTTTTGATAAAAAAAAACTTCAAGAAGAAAATGATCTAGCTCCTGAGTCTGACGAATCAATGGAAGAAGGACAAGAGGGCGCAAAACTCGATGCTCTTATTCAACACGAACAAGGCGAAGGTGATATTTTAAGACAAATATTAACCGCTTTGTCCGGTAGTGGAAGTCAGGGACGTGAACCTAATGGATTGGGCGAACGTGCGGCTGTTGGTGCAAGAGCGAAATTACAAGGTCTAATGAAAAAATCTTAATTACCTACTTACAGGTGATTATTAATTAATAAGGAATAAAAATGGAAGTCAATCAAGAACAAGGTAGCGATACCACTCTAAACTCCCCTGAAGCGATAACCCATAAAGAAGTTTTCGGCAACAAAGACTGGTCTAAGGATTTAAATCAAGGGGCCATAGAGCCTACAATTTACGAATTAGAAAAGTTAAATAAATTTAAATATCAAGGTCAAGAGATGACTCCCAAAGACCTTGAGGCCGCGATGTTACGACAAAAGGATTACACTCAGAAAACACAAAGTCTTAGTAAAGAGCGAGAAACTTTTCAACAAGAGCAAAAATATTATGAAAATCTTTATTACGACTTAAACCATGTAAAGAATAATCCTCAATTAGCACAACAATTCATTCAAACATATCCCGAGAAGTTTCATTCTTATTTGAAACAAATCTTGGGACAAAGTGAGAATCAAAATCAACCTGCTAACAAGTCAGAACAACAAAGCCAAAAGCCTCAATACGATATCGACATGATGTCAAGAATGCAAAAACTTGAAACTTTCTACCATGAGCAAGAAGTGGCTAAAAACACTCAAGAGATAAACTCCACAGTTGATAAGTTATCAAAGAAATACAGCGATGCGATTCCGGAAATGGCAATCGGTCGTGTGTATGAAGCTTACAATCGAGGGGAGCAAGTCACTCCTGAAACATGGGAACAAGCTTTCAAGACTGTAGATCTACAAATGAAAGACTTCGTAAAGGCTAAATATGGGAACTTAGTAAAACAACAAACTGAAGCAAACAATAAATCTCGTGATGTTGATTCAGGCGGTGGCACTGTTGGACGAGCTCCTAAAAAGTTTTCAAACTTCGGAGACATCACAAAACACGCCGTTCGTGATTTAACAGGAAAAGAGTAAAACGATTGTTTGCATTTTTGAAAGGATTTAAAAATGAGTAACGCATTTCAAGGCGTAAGTTCGGGCCTGGCAGAATTAAAAAATTACTACCAAGGTCCTATCGTAGATTTAATCAACGAAGAAATTCCAATATACAGAGCGTGTGAGAAAGTAAAACAAGGTTGGTCAGGTTACCAAGTAATCAGACCTCTTAGAACTTCTCGTAACCAAGGTGTTGGTGCTACTTCTGACGGTGGTAACTTACCTAAAATTGGTCGTCAAACAACTGTGCAAGCTATCATCGCGGCGAAGTATAATTATTTACGCTTCGGTGTAACTGGGCCCATGATAAAAGCATCACAAAGTGATGTTGGATCATTCGTAAGGTCAGCGGCATATGAGTTAGAGATGGGCTATAAGGACATGAAGACCGAAATCTCTAGACAATTGTCTTGGGATGGTACTGGTGACTTGGCTTTAGTTTCTACCGCAGCGGTAGCATCTACATCTTTAGTTATTTCTGGTCGTACTACTGGTGAAGCTGCATTGAAATATATCGATGTGAATTCAACATTTGATATCGTAACTACGGCTGGTGCTGTTATTGCAACTGGTGTGACTGTAAATTCTATTTCTTCTGGAACAGCTATCTCATCAACTGCAACATTAGTTATAGATCAAGCTGTGACTGCAAGTGTTGGTCATGTTTTGATTCGCACTGGATCAGCAGGAAACGAAATTCAAGGTCTCTTGTATGCATTAGACGGTGGCACATCAACTGTGTACAGCGTAGATCGATCAACTAACTTGGCATATCAAGGTAACGTAACAGATCTTTCTTCTGGTGTGTTGACTATCGATGCTATGCAAACACCTTTTAACGAAGGTTTAAGACGCGGTAACGTAAACGGTTACAATGCGGCTTGGTGTGATTTCACAGGGATCAGATACTATCAAAAGTTACTTACTCCTGACAAACGGTATGCCAATACCTCTGAAGGGGACGGTACTTTTGGATCTAAAGGTAAGTTCTATCTTGATTTCAACGGTATTCCAATGGTTCCTGACAAAGACATGTCTTTAAAATTCATGTTCTTACCGGCTGAAGTTCTTAAAATGTATGAACTTGCCGCAATGGAATTCGCCGACGAGACGGGCTCTATGTACATTGCACAAACTGACGTGGATGCATTGGAAGTTCGTATACGCCACTTCGTAAACTTGTTCAACGAACAACCTGCGGCTTGCGGTGTTCTACAAGGTTTCACAAGTCCCTAATTAATTTATTTTTTGAAAGGTGTCCTACAGTGAGTCGTGAGAAAACAATATCTGATTATGTGAAAAGGTATGATGAGAAACTCTTTTGCAAGAAGAACGCAGAGGGGAAGCTGTGTATCTTCAGAGAAGGATACTATTATGATACTTTTAGCTTAAACGATCAGGATATATTGAGAGTATTACGGCTTACGCCTCACTTTGTTTTCGCTTTGACAGATAACTGGAAAAAAACAGGTCGAAGTGTTGAGTGGGGTAAAGACAAAATCTGGGAACGCCTACGCAAAGTAGATTTATGGGAAGTTGACATCGTATCTCAATTAGAAAAACAGGAAGAAAAGCATATTGAAGACTTAGATCGTACTCGTAGGAATATGACCGAAGATTTTCTTTATGAATTCAGGGATGATTTCAAAGAAACTTTCAAAGACGTTAATATTTCTAATTTTGATATGAAAAAAGATCCAAGAAGAAAACAAGAAAAATCAAAACTAAATTTATAGGAGTTTAAAATGCCAATTATCAATAGAGGAAAAGATGCTTCAGAGCAAAGAAAAGTATTTGAATACAAAGCAGGAGCTTTTGCAACGGGCGTGACTGCAATCGTTGCACATATTCCTTATCCATGTGTTTTGGAACAAGGTCAAATTGCAGCATTCGGTCTTTCAGGAGCACCGAACTATGCATTAGTAATCAATCGCTTTATCGCTGGAGCCGGTGCGACTGCAATCACGATTGCAACAGGTACCTCAAACGTACCTTCTGCTTTCGGTACTTCAGGCGTTGCGGCAACCGGCGCTTCAGGTATCAACATGCTATGGGGTTCAACTTTAGCAAACTTAATGCCTAACGATGTGATCATGGTTCAATCAGGCGTGGCAAACACCGCTGTGACTGGTTTAGCTGTGTCATTGGTTGTTAGACCTATTCAAGACATTAAAGTTCACTTCGGTTTATTATAATTTAGTAAATTGAAATCAAGTCCCTTTGTTTTAGCCACAGAGGGATTTGTTAATGGTTTATTATTTTAAATTTAAACTTATAAAACAAGGCATAGAAAAAGGTTATAGTAATGAGCACAAATATATTTTCTCCTTCACCTACTGACTTCAGTACTACACCGAATAGAAATTTAGTTTTAAATGGAGCAATGGTTTGGGATCAAAAAAACGAAGGAAACGTATATTCTAGCACAGGTACAGAAGTTTATTCTCTTGATCAGTGGCGCTTTGTTGGAAGTGGTGCGAGCGGTGTCTTTTCAATTCAGAGAGTGGCGAGTTCTGCCCCTGGGTTTCCTTTTAGTTTAAATATGGTTGTCACTACTCAACAGGCCTCACTTGCGGCAACAGATAATTTTCACTTAGAGCATCCTATCGAGGGATCAAGAATAGGGTGTTTAAAATACGGCACTGCAAACGCTGTTACAACAAATCTTTCATTTTGGGCAAGAGCTTCGACGACTGGTAATTATTCAGTCTCTTTGATGGAAGGTACAAACTCAAGATCATATGTGACAACATTCAATATTGCAGTAGCAAACACTTGGGAATATAAAACAATTTTAATACCTGGTGATACTAGTGGTACTTATCAAACTGCGGATAGCACTTTCGGTTTAAAAATAATATGGAGCTTAGGCGTAGGGTCAACTTACTCAACTGCTACCTCAGAGACTTGGCAAGGCGCTGCATATTGGAATAAAACAGGTTCAAATCAATTAATACAACAAGCAAATGGAAACAATTTATATATAACAGGTGTTCAATTTGAAATAGGAAGCTTTCCTACAGCGTTTGAGTATTTGTTTCCTTCTCAAGAATTGCAATTACTTCGAAGATACTATTATAAAACTTTTCCAAAAGGAACAGCCGTAGCACAAAATGCCGGTAGAAATGGGTATATTGCATATATATCACAACTCGCAGGAGTAAATGGCAATTCTGTAATGGTTAAGTATCCTGTGACAATGGCATCGGCAACGCCAACAATTACAACTTATAATCCTTCAGCGGCAAATGCTCTGTGGCGATCTAATGCAGGTGGGGGCACAGATTCAGGTGCTATCACTGTATTTTTTGACTCATGCGATGGATTTATTGCCTATAACCCACAAGTCGCCGGTCAATTGCCAGGTGAAATAATAGGAATACATTTTACGTCTAACGCGAGACTAGGCGGCGGTTGATATGTCACTATATATAATTTTATTAAAGGAAAATATTAAATGAAAAACTACGGCGTAAGATTCGGAAGTGGAGATCCTAGAACTTATACAGGACTAAGCGCCACATTCTTGCAATTTATAAATATGGCAACAGGCGCAACGGTAACTCCACCTTCAATATCTGAACTATTTGCTGGGACTGGTATTTATAATTTTCAATGGGGTACTACAACCCCTATTGCTTTTCTTATTGACGCTGCGACGATAAGTCCAGGTGCCAACGGTAGATATGTAAGCGGTCAGCTTGATCCTTCAGACAGATCTAATGAATACGGTGCTACTGCAACATATCTCGGTGAACAGAATTTAATTTTAGGAACGACAGGTATTTACTGGGGTTTGCAAAACAATATTTTATCCACAACCATGACGGCAAATATAAACACGATTTTAGCCATAAGTATGACAAACACTGCATATTTAGGAGCGGTAGGATCTACTGCTTCAAGTTTTGGAACAAGTGTCACTGATCCTACAGACTTATTTGGATATTTAAAACGAGTAATAGAAAACCTAGAGGGTAACGAGACCTATTATAAAGCAAGTGGTGCTCTGACAATCTTGTCAAGAGGATCTTCCTACACACTAGCCAATAAAACTTTAGCTAACAGCATTTCATTAGTAACTAAACTATAAGGAGATTTATGAACTTCCCAGTATATAAAGGCAAATTAAACGATCGAAAAATGAGTAAAAACGAGAAACAAGCATTTAAAGCATATTATAATATGAATGCGAGAACAAAAAAATATAATTTGCCAAAATCAAATATAGAAATTCGTGAATTTATGGGTTGGTGGTTAGAAAATTTAAAAATATTCAAAGGAAAAAAACCAACTTGTGGAAGGATTGATCATAATAAAGGATATTCTTGGAATAATATCTTTATGCAAGACATGATTGAAAATGTAAAGGAGTCTAATCATAGAAATCAACAGTCAAAGATTGCTACGATTATGACAGGAAAAAAAGTTATAGTTTCTTGTATAAAATCAGGTGAAGATATTGCGATTATTGATTCAATAAAAGAAACATCTAGAATATTTGGCGTAAGTTTTACGCATATATGGAATATTATAAATAATAAATATAAAAAACAAACATCTAAAATTAATTTTAACTTAAGGAGTGCGAACTAATGTCTTTCCCAACAATAGATTTATGCATGATCATAAAAAATGAAAAAAAGAATTTACCAAGACTATTTGAAAGCATCGAAGGTTGTTTTGATGAAATACATATTACAGATACAGGTTCAACAGATGGTTCTATTGAATGGTTAAAAGAATACGGTGAAGAGAAGGCAAAATGCAAAGTTTATGTTCATCACTTCACTTGGGTTAATTCTTTCTGTAAAGCTAGGAATTTTTCATTTTCTAAATCAACAAGTGATTATATACTTTGGCTAGACGGTGACGATTGCCTATCTGACAAAAAAGCTTTCATTCAATGGAAGAATTTTGCAATGGAATTCGGAGAATCATTTTTTTGCACATATCACTATGCTTTAGATAAAGAAAAAAACCCTATAATTTCATTTGTTCGAGAAAGAGTATTTAAGAGATCACTTAACCCTCAATGGCAATATGATTTGCATGAAGGTATTATTTTAAAGCCTGAGTGGTCTAGAGACTACGTTACGTCTTGGTCAGTTTTACACATGAGAGATGAGCAAGACGTTATTGCTGATAAGTCTCGAAATATAAAAATCTTGGAAGATTTAAAGCAAAAGGAAAACGGATTGCCGACAAGACTTAAGTTTTATTACGGCAAAGAATTATATGAAAACGGTAATCCACAAAAAGCGATATGGGCTTTTGAAGATGCTTTAAAGTGCGATGATCTTGAGTATCATGATCGATTACTTGCGTATCAATACGCATCTTATTCAGCATTTCAGAGCGCACAACATTTAAAAGAAGAAAATAAATTTGAAATAGATAATCTTTTAAAAATGGCATTAGATTTTGCACTAGAGGGTTTAAAACTAGACTCTTCTCGCGCTGAATTTCACTGTGCTTGTGGTGACATTAATATATTTAAAGGGCAATTGCACAAAGCTGTGAGTTTTTATGCAGCGGCAAAGGCTTGTGTTAATCCTAAAGAAATGACAGGAGCCTATGAGGGCGCTGTTTACTCATTTATTGATTGTTATGGCCTAGTGCCATCTTTGCAGTTAGCAAAGTGTTATTTTCATATGGGTCAAATTGAGAAAGCAAAGAAAGAGGCCAAAGAGTGTGTTGAGAAGTACAATCACAAAGATGCGATTGACATTTTAGCAGAAATTGAGCGCATAGAATCACTCGTTAAGTTAGACAATAATCAAGAGCAAACAGAAGATATAGTTATCACATGCCCACCACAATCAGCTTATCCGTTTGACGAAGAGATTTATAAAACAAAAGGTTTAGGTGGTAGCGAGACAGCACTTGTTCAAATGGCAAAGCTATTAAAACAATTAACAGGACGTCCAGTAAAAGTATTCAACATGCGAGAAGATGATTTTATTGCTGAGAGTGGCGTTGAGTACATTTCAAACAAAAGATTAAATGAGTATTTAAGTAAGAAATTACCCTTCATTCACATTGCTTGGAGACACAATATCAAGCTTACAAATGCTAGAACCTATTTATGGTGCCATGATTTAGTTACTGGTACAGTTGAGAGTGTTCAAAACTTTGATAAGATCATTTGTTTAAGTGATTTTCATAAAAACTATGTGATGGCAAAGCAGAACGTGAGTCCTGATAAAATATATTTGTCACGAAATGGCGTAGATCCGAAGAAATTCATGATTGCTAGAAAAGATAAGAACCCTAATAAAATAGTTTGGATGTCTAGCCCTGACAGAGGTCTTGATCGATGCATTTTAATCATGGATGAAGTTAGAAAGATTTTTCCTGATCTTCAATTGCATGTTTATTACGGTCTAGAAAATCTTTATAAGTACGGATTAAAGGATTTAGCTGAAAAATTAAAACAAATGATGAGCGAACGTGAATGGATAAAATATCATGGCTTCACAGAGCAATCAAAAATGTACTTTGAAGTAAGTAACGCGGTAGTTTGGTTACATCCAGCCAACTTTATAGAAACCTTCTGCATCACAGCGCTTGAAATGCTTGAACTTGGTATCTATCCAGTCACAAGACGACTTGGTGCTTTAGCAAACACGCTTGCAAATGCAGAATCTAAAGGACAAGCGATATTACTCTCGCATGGTGCCAATAACGAAAACGAAATCAAAGAATATGCAGAAAAAACAATTGAAGTATTGAATAATAAATCATGGGAATTAGTAAATCTAGATCTAGAAAAATACTCTTGGCTTTCTGTAGCTAAAGAATGGATTGAAGAGATGAAATTATGACAAGTGGGATAGTTCAAAGTCAGTTTTATAGCAGTCAGGGTCCTAATCCAGTCGTATGTTACGGCGAGGCCTTAGTTTCTTCAGGTCTAGTCTGTCGTAATGTTGTAAATGGAATGGGACTAGTTACTCGTGGGTTTCTTTGGCAAAAATATGACATCTGGTATGATAACGAGTTTTATAATCCATTATCTACATCATGGACTAATGCGGATGCTACAATAACAACGACTTGGACAAATCCTCAGTTTGGTTACTCTGGTGACTATCCAGTATTTTAAAAAGGGAGTTTTAAAATGACATTTTTAACAGCGCATAATTTAATAGCAAGTTGGCTTGATGATGTAAATCATGGTTACTTTACAGAGGCACAAATTATTGTTTGGTTAAATCTTGCACAAAAGCATGTGCAGAATGAATTACTTCAAGCTGGTAACAATTGGTATTTAAAACCAGTTGAGACGACTCTTGTATCTGGACAAGCCGATTATGTGCTACCGACAGACTTTGTTCAAGAACATCGTCTTGAGGTTGTAATGAGCGATTACGGGACTCCTAACGAAGTGACTCAAGCGATAACACCAATTACTTTAAATCAACAAGACATGGTATCTCGTAGATTAGGCAATCCAACAAATTATTATTTTAAAAAAGATAGAATGGTTTTATCACCGACACCTCAATTCACAAATGTTTTAAGACTTTATTACAGCCCTACAACGGTAGATGTAACGACTTACACAGATGTGTTAGACGTACCTGAACAGTTCGCTGAGTATTGTTGTTTAACGGCATGTTTTGACGGTTTTATCAAAGATGACAGAGCGCCTGAGAACTTAGTTCATAAAAAAGAAAAATACGAAGCGATGATTAAAAAAATGGCTGTCGATAGAATTAAGGACTTGCCGAGACAAGTTGTTAACGTAATGGATTTTGATAACTACAATTTTTATTAGATCGGGGCTTTAAATGAGTAATCAAAAATTAAAGGTTGAGAACTATCAAAACCTCGGTGGAATAAATTCTAAATACTCCCCTATGCTCACAGGGCCTATGGAGTTTCTTGATATAAAGAACTATGATTTTCAGTTTCCTGGAGATCTAACTCAGCGTTGGGGATCGACTCAATACATGGTTCAAACTTTAGCCGGTAAGATCACAGCTTTAAGCGAGTATCAAAAACTAAATGGTGCAAGTTATATATTTTGTGGTTCAAGCGGTGGTTTATGGTTCGGTGCTACGACTGGGACATTTCAAGGTGTGAGTTTAACCCATAACGGTTTGACTAATATAATTTATGGTACAACTTTATTCAGAGGTGTATTTCAAGCTATTGGATGGCACGAGACATCCCCTGGTTCTGGAAGTATTACACTCGCCATAATAGCAACGACAGGTAATTTCTATAAAGGTGCTACAAATTTATATATGTTAAATTATGGTGGTGAAGAAACACCAGGTGGGCCAAATTATACAATACCGGCGAACATAACAAGCGGCGCTTATTCTTCAATTGCATATTTAACAGATTATGCTTTTATTGCAGATGGTACAAAATTCATAAAATTTAACGGTGCTACGACTACGAATGTAGGTCTTCCGATACCAATACCGGCAACATTAACATTTGCGTATGATTTAACTGCAAGTGTTTCACTACAAGGTTTTGGTGGTACAGGGGCCGCAATATTTTATGTTAGTTATGTAAATGATCGAGGCTTCGAGAGTAATATAGTTCCTGTGTGTTCTATCTTTGGTCCTCAGTCTGGGCCAGCAGGTGCGGCTTCATACATGCCAACGAATCAAACTGGCAATATGGCTGTAACATTAACATTAAACACACCGTTAGCGTATGGGATAAGTTCTATAAATTTATATTCATATTGTGTGCAGAACCCTTACAAAACAGGTTTATTATACGAGGCTTGGTTCTCAGACACTAATACATGGAACTACCCATTTGTAAAAATAAATTCTTTTGCTGCAAGTGGAAGTACGCAAACAAGTTTCCCTGTTGGAACTACGGCAGGCAATTTTAGTGCAATATTTAGCAATGTCGGACCACTTCCAAACAGCTATACAAATCAATATGAATTAATAGGGCAAACGCTAGGAAACGTCTCAACATCGTTCTATTTCTCTAATGGAATATCAGGAGTAATTGCTTTTACAGCTAAAGGGTACTCAAAGCCATATCAAGCGCCATACTTTCCACAGTTTTTAGAAGTCTACGACAATAGATTGTTTTGCGCTGGTTTTAGCTCTGCACCTAGTACAGTTTGGTACAGCGATGTGAAAGAACCTGAAGGGTATCTTCCTACTAATAACTTTGAAGTACGAACAAATGACAGTGATTATATCACAGCTATGAAATCATATCAGACTAGATTATATATTTTTAAAATAAATTCTTTTCACGTTTTAGTTGGGGACAATCCAGCAAATTTTTTCATGCAAGAGATATCAAATCAATATGGATGTTTAAATAATCGTTGTGTTGTTCAATTTGAAAACTTGCTTTATTTCTTAGATCGTAAAGGTATTATTGAGTACACAGGCTCTAACATTTCATTTGCTAGTATAAAAATACAACCTATTTTTGACAGAATGAATTACACTTCGGCTTTAACTGAAGCTTGTGGGGTGCATGACAAGCTAAGAAATCAAATATTATTTGCAATCCCTATCGATGGTTCAACAACAAATAATATTACAATTGTTTATGATTATATAGCGAAAGCCTGGACAACACACGCAGGTTATAATGCAAGTATCTTTGCAGAAATTAAAGGTTACAATACAACAAAAAGATTGTTTTGTGGTGATTACAGCGGTCGTGTTAATTGGTTTAGCGCAAGTTTTTTAAGTGATAACGGAAGCGGAATCACACTAAGTTATAAATCTAGATTTTTACATGACATGGGTGACTCGGTACAAAAACAATTTAGACGACTTTATGTAAATGCTGATTCAATCGGAACAACATTATCAAATAAAATTAATTTCTATCAAGACTATGGGACAAGTATTGTACTCGGTACGACATTAAATCTCGGTGCATTTCAAGACAGAATTGATTACGGAATCAGTGCTAAGTCTTTGGCTTTTGAAATGATATCTTTAAACACGTCATCAAACCCTCTTCGAATTCATGGCTTTGTAATTGAGTCTAGATTGCAAAGGAAGGTATAACGTGAGTCGTTTAAAATATCATCCTGATCTTAGTAATATAAAAGACATTGATACTTTTGTTAAATATGGCTCACAAGCTATAAGTCAGCTTCAGGATATAGTAGACGGTGGAATAGATTTTGATTTAAATATAGCTACGCAAACGCTCGATGTAATTTTTAAGTCTGTTAATACGGAAGTAATGGTTAATCATATTTTAAACAGAAAAGGGCTTAGATTTATTGTTGCTGATAAGAGCGTTGCTTGCGACGTTTATCATAATGCAAAAAGAGATAACGCTTCGCAAATATGTTTAAGCTGCACAGTAGCGACAACAGTTACTATAATTTTAATATGAGGTTTTTATGATTTCAATGGTACAAGACATGGCAGGTGGGCAAGCAAATGCTTCGTTTGGGAAAAATGTTTCAACCCCTAAAGCAAAAGTAAAATTAAATAATAAAACACCTTCATTAGATGCTAGTTATTATACTCAACCTCAAACATCTGAAATTGCAGCGCCGAAACCAGTAGATACTTCTGCAATGTCTGATAATCCTTATTATACTTCAGCAATGTCTGATAATCCGTTATTGAATAGAGCATCAAACTACAATCAAAGTAATGCAGGAACATTTAAGTCTAATTCTTTTGGCGTTCCTGACTTACCAGGATTTGAGGAGTCGTCTATTCCTGGATTACTTTTTCCCACTAATCGAAACGCTGGCGGATCGATAGGAAAAGGCATAGACGCTTTTGTTAAAAACCCTGGTGAGGCGGCAGATGATTTCTTTGCCGCTGCATTAGGCGGTACAGTAAAACAATTGGGTGAAGACATTGGCATATCGCAAACAGGCCCGACACCAACACCAACACCAAAGAAAACACCTGAAGAAATTGCCGCAATTGATGCTCAAACAGAACAACAAAGAGCAAGTGCAGATTACAAAAAGAAAATGCCTTACTACCAATCACGTTTATCTGAAGACTTAGCGAAAGAATCAAATAAACAAATGAATAAGGCACAAAGAGAAGTTGATGAGAGAAATACAGCGCGAGGTTTGGGATACGGTGGTTTAAATCAAGGTATGCAAGAAAAAGTTAGATCTTTAACTCAACAACAACTTGCAGGACAAACGCAAGAAATGAATCAAGGTTTGTTAGATCTAGGCGAGCAAATTGATACAGGAGCGATAAAAACAGGTCTAGGTTATCAGCAAGACTTACAGCGAAGACAAGATCAGATCTATCAACAAGCACTCGCTAGACAACAAGCACAGAATAGCATGACTGGAAGTGGTTTAGGATTATTGGCTTCTTATGCTCTCATGGCAGCACTTTAGAAAGGTAGTTTAAATGAGCACAATTACAGAAATGTTAGGTTTAGACAACTCACCAACTCATGAGCAAGTTCGTCTAGATCCAACAACTCAAGGTTTAATAAATGCAAATATACAAAGTGCCGCGCGTCCTATTTCAGCATACACCACAGAATTAAATAAGGGTGTAAATGAGAACGTGAATAGACTTTCTGGATCAGGAGAAGCCGATTACGGAAAAACAGGCGTCACACCTGGTTACAAGGAAGCTTTAAGAAATGCATATTCTGGAGAAACCGGAGACGCATTGCAAAGCATGAGTTTAAAAACTCAAATCAACGCTGAGAGAAGAAAAGCAAATGCTTTAGGTATGGCTTCGCAATTGGCATTGCATCAACAACAAACTAATACAAATTACTATCAGACTTTGACAGATGCCTACAGTCAAATGGAAGCGCAACGGGCGGCTTTTGTTGCCGCAATTTCAGGAGTCGGTCAGCAAGCAATGGGAATGTATGCAGCTTCAAGAAATAAAAATGTTTCGCCTAATACAAGTCCAGATATGTCGATTGATATAAGCAAAAATTCTAAATCAGGTTATTTAGGCGACTATAATTTTCAAGTTCCAACACAAGCGCAACCTAACTATCTTGGATATGGAGAATAAAAAATGGCAGAAAATTACGGTTTAATGACAGGTATCGCAAACGGAATAAAAGAAGGAATGCTTGCGTATCAAACACAAAAGCAAATTAATAGACAAAATGACTTAACTAATCTTTTACAAGGTGTTCAAGAAAATCCAGAAACTGGTAAGCTTGAGTTAACTCCTGAAATGAAAACTCAACGAGGGTTACTTGCGCAAAAACAAAATTTCGAGCTTAAAAAGTATGAACCAGGAAGTGGGTCAAAAGCACTTGGTGGAATTCTAGGCGAGGCATCAGTGCCCGAAGAAATGAGTCTCGCCGAAGCTCAAGAAGTCATGCCTGCACTTGTAGCAAAGATGAAACAGCGCGAAACTAGCCATTTAGACGACGCCTTAAAGCAAGCAAGGATAGACGCACTCAATCGACCTAGACCTGTAACTCCTGGTCGCGAAGGTAAAGATGCAATGTCTCTTAGAAAAGAATATAATTCTAGACCAGAGGTGAAAACATTTCGAGAGGTTCAAACGTCGTTTGAAAAAATAAAAAGGGCCGCTGAAAAACCTGATGCTGCAAGCGATTTAAGTTTGATCTTTGGTTATATGAAGATGCTCGATCCAGGGTCAACCGTTCGTGAGGGCGAATTTGCGAATGCTCAAAACGCAGCGGGTATTCCTGATCGAATTGCGAATATGTACAATCGATCTATGAAAGGCGAAAGGCTTAACCCTGATCAAAGAACGCAATTTGTTAACCAATCTAAAAATCTATTTGAAAGTCATAAAACAGCCTACGACACAGCGGTACAGGAATACAGAGCTGTTGCAGAAATGACGGGTATCAAACCAGAATTGATCTTTGGACGTGGCACTCCTTCTACAGCCGTAAATAAATCAGAAGTTAAAGGATTAATTCAACCTGAAAATCAAACACAGACCAAAAATATTGGTGGTGTAGAATATAAAAAAGTGCAAGGTGGATGGCAAAAGGTAGGTCCATAATGTCAAATTTTATATCTGACGAAGAAATGTCTAAACTTGAAATGAAGTCAAAAAAAGTTAAACAACCTGACTTTATTTCAGACGAAGATATGAATAAAATAAGTCAAGAAACTGAGATTTTAGATGATAAACCTAATTTAAATATTACTGGACGAGGTTTACTAAAAGGCGCGATTGAATCACTACCTATTGCTGGCTCTATGTTTGGTGGTGCCGCTGGGTTTGCGTCTCCTGTTCCAGGTGGAGCATTATTAGGATCAGGATTAGGCGCGGCAGGCGGAGAGGCATTAAAACAAATTGGTGAAAAATATCTTTTAGGTGAAGATGCAAAAGAGTTACCAGAAAGAATCAAAGACATTGGAATGGAAGGCTTATATGGAGCCGCAGGAGAGGCCGGTGGTCAAATAATAGGCAAGGGCATTCAAGCCGCAGGAAAAGGTCTAATAAAAGCAAGACCAACAAAAATAAATGCTGAAGCTATAGAGCAAGCAATGGATGAACTTTCTAAATCTAGAATAGCATCCGATGGCGATGCGAAAATGATTAAACCTACAAGAGGTATGTTAAGTCCTGACAGAATAGAGCAAGGTGTAGAATCATCATTAGAACAAAGCCCAACTATTGCAGGAGCACTTACGAGAAAGAAAACACAACCTGTTTATAATTTAGCTAAAGATACAGGTGCGGATTTATTTAAAGAAACACCGAATTTACAACCGTCAGACGTAGGTTATGAATTTAAACAAGGCTTAAGATCTGAAATAGAATCTAGAGTAAAACCTATAAAAAAGGTTTATGATAAAATACAAGAATCAACACAATTTATTGATGTAAATCCTAAAAGTTTGGACAGAGTTTCAAATAATATAATTAATTCTGAGCCATTTAAATCATCACCAGGCTATTCAATGGCTAACTTAACAGCAAGTGATTTGAAAAACGTGAAGAATGTTGATCAATTAAAAACACTACGAAGCAACATAGGAAAACGACTATCGAATCCAAGTCTTGATGGAGCTGAAAAAGCAACATTAAACTTAATGTACGGAAAGATATCAAATTTAGAACAAAATACAATAATGAGAGAGGCTATAAAACAATCAAGAACAGGTCCAGAGGGTCAAAAAATAGGTTCTGAATTAGTTAATGAATTAAAAGATGCGAATAAAAATTACAAAAGCGTAATGGAAGATTTAAAGCTTTTAGGAAGAGAGTCTGGCGTTGAGAGTAGAGTTAATTCTATTGATAACTTTCTAGATAAAGTTGATAAAATTCCAGATGAAAAAATTGTTGACACATTTTTTAAACCTAGCAACAGACAATCATTATTAAATTTAGAAAAATTAAATCCTGAGGGTTTTGAATCATTAAAGCAATCAAAACTTAATACCATAAGACTGAATTCAGAGTTTAAAGGTCAAATAGATCCGGCTAAATTAGTTAGAAATTTAAAAGACATGGAGCACGATACACGAGTTGTCTTGTTTGGAGAACAAGGTGCAAACAATATTAATCATATGAAAACTATTATTGATTCTTTGCCTAACAAAATGGGTCCTTCAGGAACTCCTCAAGGACTTGAGTTTAAACATTTATTTAGTCCTTCAGGATGGATTAACGAATTTAGCCGAATGGCACAATATAAAAATCTAAATAAAGGGCAAGGATTTTTAAACAAGACAGTAGGTCCATCATTAATAAAAAACGCTCCACTAGTTGAGTCCGTATCAAAAGGCTTAATTCAGACTGGACTAGAATCAAAAGGGGCAGGAAACTAATGGAACAAGTTTTAACAACATTCTGGCCTGTTATTACGTTTCTCTCTTCTGCTTTTGTAATCGCTTTAGTTTGGTTCATACGCTTGGAGAGTAAAGTAATAGCTTGCGAGAAAGAAATTGTAAAAATAGAAAATTCCTTAGATGATTTAAGACTCAAGCATGAGTTAAAAATTGACGGAGTGAAATCATCTACAGAAATGAAAATAGATTCATTAACCTCACTTTTAAACGAAGTTAGAATTATTCTAGCTCGCATTGAAGGTGGGTTACATAAAGATAAAGAACAAAAACCATAATAAAAAGGGGTGTGCTATGGATTTAAAGAAAATGGTCATTGACGCAATAAAGCCATTATTGAAAGAGTTTTTTATTGGCTACTTGTTTCCTGAATTAGAGAAAATTGTAAAAAACAGTGAAAACAAAATAGACGATGCATTACTTGCTTCATTTGAAGAACCATTGAAGCAAGCTATTAACAATTTATTGGATCAAGCATAATATGGGATTTCTCACAGCTTTAGTGGCGTCATTAATAGAGAAAATTGTCGCATGGATTTATAAGCTTATTTATAAAGAAATAAAACAACAAAAAGACATATCAAATGATAATTCTAAGGCTGTAGAGAATGCAAAAGCAGTAGAACAATCCAAGTCTAGAGAAGAGGAGATCAAAAACGATGAAAAACTTCTTAATGGTCGCTAGTCTTTTCTTTTGTGGATGTGGAGATCCGTTCCCATCTGAGAAAATATATAAAGTTGATCAAGTTAAGCAAACATGTAGAGAGTTTAAAATCAACAAAGATACGATCGAGATTAGTTATAGTAAAGAAATAAAGTTTTCTGAGTGCCCGATTATTTATGGGTTTACATCCGAAGAGACAGGCAAAGTTATGGCATGGGGCCGAAGAGTTAAAAATAAATTAAATGAATGTAATTAAGAGAAGAGGTTAAAATGCTACAAGGGGTTGAGAACGAATTAGTAATTGGGTCGCAAAAAAAAGCTTTACACGATGGGATGTTAGGATCAACTTTTGACTCTACTAAATGGGATTCAAGTATAAATGACAAAGACGAAGTTTCCGCAGGCGGTAATAGCTCTGGGGTTTCGTATTTAAGATTCACAAAAAGTGCAACACATTTGACAGATAGTTACACTATATCAAAAGAATTTTTTAAAATACCAGTTAGAATTATTGCATCAACTTCACAATCGCAAAGAATAGGTAATCAAGAAATAGGTTTTGATTTAGTTAATGTTGATGAATCTGGTAATGTAGAATTACAAGCATTGCAATCTCTCCCAGCAATTTCGGGTGATATTACGATTGCAACGAACGTGGCAACAATAAACACAGTGACGGAGCACGGTTTAGCAGGCGGTCAAAGAATATCTATTATAAATTGTGCTGACAATCGATTAAACGCAAGCGCTGTTGTTGTAACTCCAATAACAAAAACACAATTTACAATACCTTTGACGCTAGCGAATGCAACCTATACCGTAGGTGCAGGAAGACTTATATACTGGGATATCGGGAACGAAGCAAAAGACTGTTTTGGTCTAGTAACTGATCCAGTCACGTTAACAGCCACAAAACAAAATATGTTTGTTAAAGTTGATGGATTAACTCCTGTTATAAACAACGCGACAACGCTCACGAGTACATCAACTCAATTAGTAACAAGCGCATACACAGATACATATTTGCAAGTCGCGGAAAACGAAATTCAAGTTAATCAAGACGAAATGGTTTTGTATCCAAGATTAATCGACGGATTATCAGCAGGTATTCCTGTCAGAATCACAAGCTCATTACCAAGAATTACAAAACAATATAAGCTTAGAATTAGAGGACGTAATGCAGAAAACTTTATACGTCCTGTTGCTAAGATATTAACCGCAGCGAAGAGCGGAACAACAACCGCAACGATTGTGACAGATGTACCTCACGGATTAACAACATTTAACTGGGTTCAAACGTATGGAATGCGTGATATAACAAATTTTCCTAACCTTGTAGCAATGACTCAAGTCGCATCTGTAGTTGATGAATATACGTTTACAATAGTTATTGCAGGAGCAGTTACAGCGAACACTACAGGTGGGTTTGTTTCTATAAATAATATGTCTGTACTTCACACAGCGGCTCAAAATATTTCTATTCAATCAATTCAGCGCACATCAAATGTTTTAACAGTTACATTAAATGCGGCTTTAGCATTACCATTGCCAGGGGATTACTTTACTCTTTGGGGTATGGACGGGAATGCATCGGTTTATGATGGAATGTATAAAGTCATAAAAAACAGTGCAAGTACGACTATTGATTTTGAATCAATTGGTGATGACTTTGGCTCTATTTCTTGCGGTGGTGGTATGATAAAAAATACTGACTTCCGAATTTATTACATACGCGTGTGTGATTTTACAAAAAACATGGTTGATTTAGTAAATGCCAGAGGAGCTCAAACAGACAACGCGAAATCTTTACCCGTAGCAATTTCAGGGGGTATTTTGCCAACTGTGACAACGGTGACGACCGTCACCACAGTGACGACAGTTGCGGCTGTAACAGCGGCAAACTTAGCAATACCTGGTATTATTGCGGATATTGCTTCAGCGGCTTTAACAACGACAACCACCACAGCGTCGATTACTCCAACTTTTGGATGCGTGTACACAGTCATGATGGCAGTTACAGCCGTTTCAGGCACAACGCCAACGCTTGATGTGCAAATCCAGGAGAGCGATGATACAGGCACGAATTGGTATGCGGTTTATGACTTTCCTAGAATTAGTGCTACAGGAAACTATCGAAGCCCTAGATTGGTTCTTCAGGGCAATAGGATTCGCTATGTTCAAACCGTCGCAGGTACTACACCTTCATTCACAAGATCTTTAAACAGATTACAGTGCTCAACTAGTGACAACGTTACAGTAAGACAACAAATTGACAGATCCATAAACATGAACTCGTTAAACTCAACAACTCCGGTTTTAACTTTATCGCACGGATCATCTTGTCAGATTGTTGCAAACGTCGGTGCTATCACAACAACAGCGACACAACTACAACTAGAGGGAAGTGATGATGCGGGTACAACTTGGTACGCGCTCGGCTCACCTTTGACCGTTGTTGCATCTTCGACGGTGGCAAGCCCAGTCATCACAATGTCACCGCAAATGTTAAGAGTAAGAGTGTCAACGGCTGGTTCGGGTGTAACGAGTGGATATGTTTTGCTAAAAAGCGTTTAAATATATATACAACTAGTAACTTGAAGGAGAACTAACATGGAAAAATATATCGTATACAAAATTAATGAAGATCTAAGCATGAGTCCTGATGTGACGTTTGAAGATGAGCCACTTAGTGAAGTGGATGCTTACTTGCAAACTATAAATTTTCCTTACTACCAAGTTGAGTTTCAAAATCAATTCGGTAGTACGGTAATCTATCAGGTGTTGCCACCTCAACCAGAGCCACCACCAGAAGATCCATTGCAAGAAATTGACGTAACACCAGAGTAGTAAATAGGGGGGATTATGAGACTTATTGAAAAGGCTTATTTAATTGCAAAGAATGAATTAGGGATAAAAGAAACTGGAAAAAATAATCCCCGAATTATTGAATATTTAAGAACTGTGAATTTAGATGAGTCCGAGATGGAAGAGTCCACGCCGTGGTGCTCAGCTTTTGTAAATTTTTGTTTACAGAAATCGGGTGGACGTGGCACTCATAACGGAATGGCTCGCTCTTTTCTTACTTGGGGCAGAAAGTTAACTATTCCGGAAGAGGGATGCATTGTTGTGCTGTGGAGAGGTTCACCTGATAGCGAATCAGGTCATGTGGGTTTCTACTGTGGTCAATCGAGAGTTAAGGATTATATACATGTTCTAGGCGGCAACCAAGATGATTGTGTTAAAACTAAAGAATACCCAAAAAGTAGGATTTTAGGATTTAGGTCATCGAAAGATTAAGAGGATTTATGTACAACAGAAAAGAAGACTATCAGATTTGGGTTATGATCATTTGTTTAGCAATTGTGGCATACTTTGCAATATCATCTATACAAGGGTGTTCTAGCGTTCCTGTGGATAACAAAACAGGGGTGCCAGTAAAAACAATTGTGCCTATACCTGTGATTACATCAACACCTATTGTCGCCTCGCCTAGCCCTATTCCTGTTGGTTATCCAAGAAAAGGATGGATTAAGGATTATGACGACTACATAAAAGAACTTGTTACCGAAAGAATGTTAAATCAACCAAACTCAAGAATGATTAGATTTTGTGATGCTTGGCCTAAATTAACAATTGAACAAAAAAAGCAAATGTATGCAGACTTGCTTTATTCAATAGCATATCCAGAATCAAACTATGACAATCAGTCAATTTATTTAGAAAGTACAATGAGTAAAGATGAATTAACTGGACTTCCTACGATGAGCGAAGGTCTTGAACAATTGTCATACCAAGATACAAATTCATACGGAAAAGGGTGTGATTTTGATTGGAAAAAAGATTATAAAAAACTTAAAGATGATATTGAAAAAGGGAGAAAATTTTCTATCTATCCGGAAAGGGACACTCTTAATCCTTATAAAAATCTAAAGTGTTCGATGACTATAATAGATTTGCACCTTAAAATATCTAACGATGAATTCGCAGATTCTTTATCTCAATATTGGTATACAATGAACAGATCACATAATGAAGAATATGCACAAGTTTGGGAAAAAATGAGAGAAAGACAAACGCCTTGTCATTAAGGAAACAGAAGAAAGCGAGAAAACTGCACAAGTAAATTTATAGGTATTCATAAGGCTAAAAGAGAAAATAGATACATTGCTTCGGTAGTAATAAAAGGTAAGAAAAAACATATAGGTTCATTTTTGTATGAAAAAGATGCTGTAGCAGCATACAAAAAATTTATTGCATTAAATAAACAATCGCATATTTAGTATAACATTAGTTTATTTTAAAATTATTTCATAATAAAATATACAATTTGTTAATTTATTATATCTGATTGATCAGGCATTCGAGAAATTTCACTTGTAGAAATAACATAACAAATGAATGCCGCGATACTTGCAAGACAGACACTACCATTTTTCGGAGCATTAAATTCTTGTTCTTTTAAAAAGTCATTTTTAAGTGTGTTTAAAATAGAAATTTCTCTATAGTCTTTAGACAATGAAACAATATCATAAAGATTTCCTTCGCATTCTAAACAGTAAATTCCTTCTTTTGCTTTTGCCATATGAAAATTAGATACTGATTCCCAAGTCTTTGCAATCTTGTTTCAGCACGTCATAGGATCTTATCTGATCCTGAATAGATATTTTAAAAATCATGCCTTCGTCTTTTGCGTTATCACAAGTAACTAACTCATGAATGCCTGATTTAAAGAACATGTCATCTATGTTTAGCAATTTACTAAGTCCATCAAAGCCCATTTTCTGTCTGTTTAAAAAATCACATTGTTTGACTTGGCCTTGTTTGCCAAAGATTCGAGTTTTTAGAAAAATGTAGTAAGTATCTATGCAAAGTAATCTATTTTTAAATAACTCATGCGCTTGGGTAAGTTTTCTAAACTGCTTTATTTTTTCTAAATCAATGGCTTGATCGAAAATACGAGCTTCAGTGCTTTTGATAAAACGTCCTCTTGAGATTAGGAAGGCTCTGTTTTGCGTTGGGGGTAGAATTGGGATTCTTATAATCATACAGAGTAATCATCTGCACAGAATTGATTATTACAAGCGTAGTCAGAACACGAAGCACACATTCGGTTAAAACGACCGTAGGAAAGGAATTCCTTCAAACAGCGAAGGCAATTTCGTTTAAGTGGTTTTATTTCTGGTAATCCTAACGACTGACGTGCTTTATTAGTTTCTTTTAAATTAATGCCGTCAAAATGGTATTGGTGAAATGATATTTTTCTTCCAAGCTTGCTACTTTTCATAATTTATTTTGAAATATTTCTAACTTATATGTCAAATAGTGATTTACTCCCATCAATAAAAACTTCTCTAAAACCATCATCTAGTGCTAGATAAACAAGACACGGTATAACCCATAAAGGGCTTGATAACAGCAAGAACCAATTTACAAGAACGCGATATATGTCTGGTTTATTTTCTTTGTTCATTTTAAAACTCGCAGTATAAAATCAATTAGTTTATTTGAAGCATATAGAAATAATAAAAACAATATATATAAATAACGCAAAGGCCATAATAAAATTACAAAAAGCATTTCTGTAGAATCGAAATCACATAATCTAGATTTAATTAAAAATGAACTTAAAAAGAAAACAGAAATATAAATCTCAGTAAGTATAAAAATAAATCCAACCAAGATGTAAACAGCGCTATACATTAAAATATACATTATTTCATATCCTCTAACTCTTTATCTAATCGGACTTTCATTCTATCGTTATATAGCGCACCTTTATTTTCAAACCAATCTATTATTAAGTCATTACGTTGATGTCTGCATTTATCAAGTTTACGTTTTAATAATTCATTTTCTTTTTGCAGTTGTTCAAAAGCCTTGTATTCAATTACATGATATTCATTCGGATTTTTATTCATACAAGGATCTTTGTATGCATATCCTTCCATGCAGTCAAATCCATCTAGAAACGCGAAAAAATCTATTGGTTTATTTTCTACACTCATTTCATATCCTCAATTTTTGTTAATTCGACGTCGCACATAAAATAGTTACTATAGATAGAATCTTTTATTTGCAGTAAAGTTTCTTTAGCTGATTCTAATTTACTTTTTAATAATTTATTTTCTTTTTCTAAACGTGAAATTGTTCCGATTGAAATGCCAACCCATAGTTGTACATCACAAGGCAAATCGCCTAGTTTTGATTTAAAAAAATCATGTATTTCATTTAAGCTGACGAATTTATTTTCCATTCAATAAGCTCCTAATTCTTTTTCTAAAGCAATCGCAATCAGAACTTATACTTTGTGTAAGTCTTTCACACATTTCACCGTGAGGTTCTTCGTCTAAAATATTTTGCAATTCGGATTTAATATATTCATTTTCTTTTTGCAGTTGTTCGATTTGTTTTTTTTGATCAACTAGTAATATAGTTGAATTTACAATTATTTTCTCCATTGTGTTTATATAATCAAAACTAACAGCCGAATTTATTTGCTTCAAAAAATCCCAATCAGCTTTATTTTCCATTCACACCTCGATTAAATTATTTGCCAAACATTAATTTTGAAGCTCCGTGACCGATAGCAGTGCCAACCGCAGTGTCTAAGATATTATGATTATTTTCCTTTTCTGGGAAAGCACAACCTAATTTTTTAGCTACGCTTTCAAGACAAGATCCGAATGATCTACATGTGTCCTTATAGCATTCATTTAGACACTCTTCCATAAAAGCGTTTTCACGCTCGTTCATTGAGTGTAATGCTAAAACTTGTTTTTCAGTTAACATTTTAGGTTTAGCCTTTTGGTGAACTTCTGGACTACAACTTAAAATAAATATACAGATTAGTATTAACGCTTTCATGCTTCAAGCTCTCTAATATCTACACCTGGATTGCCATACAAAGCACATTTTAATATTGCTTGATAAGCATTTTCCATATCCATTTCATTTTTAAAATATAACACTAAATTGTCCTCTCCGAAGTCGAAATACAAGCGAAATAAATCACCCTTATTTTCAGAAGTAGATTTAGCTTTTTTTATGTATTTAACCATATCGTAATTTATTAAATATTGTTTTGTTGATATGTACATCTCACACCTCGCATATTTCTACTATATTACATTCAGATAAGTAACCAGGACGTAACCTTCACCCAAACCCTGACCCTGACCCAAACCCTAACCGTGACCGTGACC
>ERZ869925.316-NODE-316-length-36783-cov-18.926296_pt1 | contig 36783 bp, 42 predicted proteins | sample MGYA00579311_ERZ869925 | MGnify/ENA primary metagenome ERZ869925 (study PRJEB32216, sample SAMN09231817) | wastewater metagenome | place: USA: Maryland | collected 2016-07-30 | study: EMG produced TPA metagenomics assembly of the PRJNA472060 data set (Reclaimed...
TGCGGTGATCTTGAAGCATCTTTACAATGCCAGTAGGCCGCACATGCACGGCAAGATTGCGTGATTTTTGCTTGCCTACGGTGAAGCTGTGAATAACATAGCCGCACCATGATCTCTCCGATAGCAGCCGGACGAGTTCAACCCTTAGCTAATTTTCCCTCCCTTTGCCATTGCCGTTCGCGGCGTGGGCTGCTCAAGGGGAGGGATTTTTGTGCACATGCGTATCAGAACAGTTAAACCAGAATTTTTTCTCCATGAGGGCCTTTTCACCGCCGAGCGTGAAAGCAAATTGCCATTGCGCCTGTCATTTATTGGCTTGTGGTGTGCAGCAGACCGGGAAGGGAGATTTAAATGGGAGCCTCGCAAATTGGGCATTCAAATCTTGCCTTATGACAATGCCGATTTCTCACGAATCCTTGATACTTTATGCAAGCATGGATTCATTCAGCGTTACGGCGATGGTAAGTTTGGAGTTATTCCTTCATTTTTGAAGCATCAATGTATCAATACAAGGGAAGCTAAATCGGTTTTGCCTGAACCTGATAGTTCTAGCATGTGCGTGCATGTGCATGCAGGTGAAGATGATTACCTTTACAAGGGAATTAACATTCAGCCGAAACTCAGGGAGTTTATTTTTTTACGTGATGGCGGTGCGTGTGTTCGTTGTGGATCAAAAGATGACCTGACAGTTGATCACATCTTCCCTCAATCTATTGGAGGAACACACGCTAAACAGAATCTTCGAACACTTTGCCGTTCATGCAATTCAGGCAGGCCGGTTAGTGGACAAGCTCTTCTTGATGATCTGGCAAAAGACGGATTAACGCTGGATGATATGCAACGCATGTGCACGCACGTGCATGCACAAGGGGAAGGGAAAGGAAAGGAAGGGAAGGGAAGGGAACAAGGAACGGAAGGGAACAAGGAGGAGTCGGCAAGCCTCCCTTTTGATTCCGTGGAGTTCTCAAAAGCATGGCAGGAATGGATTGAGCATAGGAATGAGATCAAAAAGCCTCTCAAACCTACTCAAATCAAAAAGCAGCTTGAGGAGTTGGCTGCTATTGGAGAGCAGCGAGCTATTGCCATGATTAATCACACGATCATGAAAGGCTGGCAGGGGTTGAGAGAGCCAAATGGTAATGGTGAACTTTTCCACAATCCTCGCTGCGACGAGTTTTTGGAAACATTCCGTGATATTTATCAAACCTTTACCGATTCCAATTATCCAGAGCGAGACGGTGATTTGAACGCCCTTAACGCTTTGCTTAACTCTTTACCATCTTTGGAGGTTTCCGAATGGAAGGCCGGTTTAAACTGGTGCTGGCAGACTGCGGCAAATGATCGTCACGCTGATAAATGCGTGCGGCAGACCGGCAATCTGACCGCCTTTTGTGCATCGTGGAGCCAAATCGTGGCTTATCACACAACCTATACGCCTTCTCGCAAGTGAAATCCAAAGAACCAACCACGGAGGAATTGCTGGCCCAGCTAAACGCTCCGCTTCCGCACTCAGTCGAAGCCGAGGAAGGAATCATCGGGGCAATTCTCCACGATCCTCGTCACTTGGCCTTGGCTCGCCTCCGGCTGATGAACGAGGCTTTTCACCTGGGACGATGCCGGGATATGTGGATTGAACTCCTGACGATGGAGGAAAACTCAATCCCGATTGATGCTGTAACGCTTACCGGCAGACTCAGGGAAGCTGGTAAGCTGGATCACTGCGGCGGTCCTGGGAAAGTAACGGAGCTTGGATGCCTGATGCCTTCACCTGCTCATTTCAAGTTCTGGCTGGAGGATGTCGAAAACAAGTGGAAGGCACGGCGGGCCATCGAGGGCTATGCTCGCGCTTTGGCGATGGTTCAGGGCATTAACCGGGATGAGAACATTGCATCGGTGATTGCCTCATCGTCCACGGTGGCTCAATCGTTCCTTGATTCCGTGACGGCTACGGTGGCAACGACGGCTTATCTGTCAGACTGTTTAACTGAACACGCTGAGCACATGACGGTTTTGACCGAACGTGTGATGTCTGGAAACGATCCGCTCATCAAGACTGGCATTCCGACGCTGGACAAGAACTGTGGAGGAATCGGCAAGGATGAATACTGGCTAGTCACTGGTCCCACCAAATCCGGCAAATCTGTTCTGACCGGCAACATTGCTGTCAATGCAGCTCTCCGAGGCCACAAGGTCAAAATCTTCTCCAACGAGGTAGGCCGCAGGACTTACGCAGGCCGAATCGTAGCAATGCAGGCCGATGATATGGACGGCACAATCGAGCGTAAAGGTTTGGTTGATCGCCGTTCACAGGAGACTTACGCCAAGGCCGTGACCCAGGTTCAACGCTCCATCGGCAAACTGGTGAAGATTGACAATTCAGCCGGGAGATTTGTCGAGGACATCGTGGCAGACATCCGCAACGAGGCGGAGCAAGGGTGCGAGCTGGTAATCGTGGACCTTATTGGCAAGGTTCGCTCTCGCCAGCGATGGGAAACCAGGGAACGGGAAATCGCCCATATCAGCCTTAGCCTTTACGAGGCAACGAAGCGCTACAATGTCGCCATCATTGCCGTCGCTCAGGAGAATGAGGATGGTCAAATCCGTGAAAGTCGTTCTCCTGCAATGGATTGTGAGGCATGGTTAAAGGTGAATTATGTGAATGCCGAGAAACAAAAAGGCAGATTCAGCAAGGAAACATCATCGGAAATCCTCCAAGACCGCCGCAACTTGATCGTGGAACTTGCCCGTGGCTTTGCCGCTGGTGATCGAATCCCGATGCTGTTCAACGGCAAGAAGTTTACCATGCGCGAAATCACCCATGACGACGATTGGACTGAACAAGTATGAGCACCACCGAAACAACCCTCTCCCGCATCTTTTCAATTTGTGACCACGTTTTACGCACTGGACATGCAATCCGCTGTCCTGATACTGCCGATATGGCTGCACGCTGTTTTTTGGGCGTTTCTGCGCAAAAGAGAGGTCATTGGCGAGGTAATCAAACCAACAAGCGGCAAAAGTCGCAAAAATGAGAACAAAATGCCAAGTCATCTATTTTGACGCTGGCAAACCACCAACCAACCACCAACATAAAGAATCATGTATTGGCTCATCACTTACCGAGATTTTAAAGGAGCAAAGCAACGCCGTAGCTGGAAGGGATCACTTGGCTACGCCATGCAGAAGTGCAAAGACCGCGACGATTGCTCTATATTGCTGGAATGGTCCCCGATTAGTGAGCGGGCGCATAATTTGCTCAAGACTCAGACCAAACAGACCACGGAACGGCCTATCTATAACATGACGAGAAAGGAGGCGGTATGAATCCATTCGATGAATTTCTGCTGGTCTTAGAGGCCCGGCATTCCGATGTCGCCGCCCAAGCTGGGTGTATGCAATCGCTTCTGCGCATTTTAGCCATTGGCAATCAAGAGGTTGCAAAAGAATTGCAATGGTATACTGCCGAGATGCGGAAACAAATGGAGGAGCAAAAATGAGCTATTATCACGATCAAGCTATCAGCCAGCAGCGCGAAGATTACTGGCGTAAATTTTGGCTCTCTATCTATACGCAACGCAAAAAGCGTTACATTAAATTAATGCAGATGCATGGTTGGATGCCGAGTTCAGCTTATGCTTTTATCAGCTGGATTGAAGCTGGACCAACTGCCGAAAGCACCAAGAAAGCAGCCAATGAGCTTTTGCGCATGATAAATGAATGCTTGCAATCTGCCGCCACAGAGGAAAGTTAAGGGACCATGAAACGCCACTGGCCAGATATTGACCTGCGCATTCCTCATAATTACGTTCCTGTTTCATTTGCAGATTTAATGAGGCAAGAAAGGGATGAAGAGCGTAAAAAACGGGAATATCGAATTACCAAATGGATGTTTTATGGGATGGTTGCATTTTATGCTTCTGCATTTCTTTATCTTTTAGTTACCTTTATCTTATGGCTGTTCTGAAAAACCAGAAGCATGAGGCTTTTGCTCAAGCCGTAGCCCTTGGTATGCCTGCATCTAGGGCATACAGGCTGCATGTGGCTATTGATCCAGAGGCTAAATCAAGCGTGATTGATCCAGAGGCTTCAAAACTGGCAAACCATCCCAACATTTCCCCAAGAATCTCAGAATTACGAGAAAAGGTTGCAAATTCCGTAGAGCGCAAGTTCGCCATGACCAAAGATAAATGGCTGGATGAATTGGCCGCGATTGCCTCAGAAGCTCGGCAGACTGGCGACTTTTCCGCCGCGTCCGGTGCTCTTGCTCATATCGGCAAGGCATCGGCCTACTTTGAACCAGAGCGGCATAAACTCGAAATCGAGGTCATTATAGGTGGCAACACAGAAGGTCAAAATCAGGATTGAGCCACGGCCTCATTTCCGTGAGTTTCTGGAAAGCACCAAACGATGGGCGGTGCTGGTTGCTCACCGAAGGGCGGGAAAGACCGTTGCCGTCGTTCAGAAGCTCATTCGTTGCGCTTTGACGCACTCTCGGAAGGGCCCACCGCTCCGCTACGCTTACATTGCTCCGACGCGAGATCAGGCCAAGGACATTGCCTGGGCATACCTCAAGGACTACTGCGAGAAGATACCGGGCACGACGATCAATGAGAGTGAGTTGAAGATTACGCTGTTTAATCGGGCCGTGATCCGGCTTTATTCCGGCGAAAACTACGAGCGAATGCGCGGTCTTTACTTCGACGGCATTGTGAGTGACGAGGACGCAGATATTCCTCCCGCCGCCTTTGATTATGTGATCTTGCCTTGTTTGCTGGATTACAATGGCTGGCATACCCGCATCGGCACTCCGAAGGGAAGGAATGCATTTTACAAGGCTTACACGTCTGCTCTGAATGACCCGGACAGCTTCACGCTGATGCTCAAAGCCTCGGAGTCTGGCATCCTTTCGCCAGAATCTTTGAAGGCAATCCGCGAGAAAACGACCGCTGACAGTTACGCGCAGGAGATGGAGTGCGACTTTAATGTGGGGCGTCCTGGAGCCATCTACGCTAAGCTAGTCGAGCAGGCTTACCGCGAGAAACGCATCTGCAATTTTCCGGTGGCTGATACCTTGGTGCATACTTCCTGGGATTTGGGAAGTCCGACGAACACAACCGTCTGGTATTGGCAGGTTGTAGGAAGGGAAATCAGGCTGATTGATTGCGATGTCGGACTCATTGAGGGCGTGGAGACCATCACCCAACGCGTCTCATGGATGATGAAAAAGGGTTATGCCTATGGGAAGCACTTCCTGCCCCACGATGCAGCCCAAACTGAACGCGGTGGCTCCTCTTTTGAGCGGGAAATCCGGGCCGCAGGGCTTGCCAGTGTGATCGTGCTCAAACGGTGTGTGGACATTTGGACGGGTATTAACGGCCTTAAGGGCCTGTTTCCGTCGCTAGTCATTCACGCTGAACGGTGTGCAAAAGGTATTGAGGCACTGGAGGCTTACCATACGAGGGAAGTGGACATTGGGAGAATCATCAACAATGAGCCGGTGCACGATTGGTCCTCGCATTCTTGTTTTTTGGGTAGCACAAAAGTCTTGACGCGTTACGGAATGCGTCGGATAGATGAACTGCCATGCACGGGAATCATAATGACATCGCAGGGTTGGAAAAAATACACAACTCCAACAATCACCAGAAAAAATGCCCCACTTGTGGAGGTGACTTTCACCGACGGATATACGGTGAAATGCACGCCGGATCATTTATTCAAGACGGGCAGCAAGTGGACATCCGCCGAAAACCTCCAGAAGGGTTTAATGATCCAATCTATCTGGATGAGCTTACCCAATACTTCAACGGCAAGTTATATCGGCTATGGCCTGGAGAAAATTACCTGTCTTGTGGAGGAGGTCGCTTGCATCGCCATGTATGGGCTGAGGCTTTTGGGCCAATTCCAACCGGCTGTCACATCCATCATAGGGATGAAAACACGCTCAATAATCGCCTCGACAATTTGGAATGCATCCCTGCTAGATTGCACCACCAGCAACATTACAAAAAGCAGCCTGCTAGAACATTCTCACAAGAAGCCAGAAACAAAGCGGCAGAATGGCATAAATCAGAAGCGGGAAGGCTTTGGCACAAAAGGCATGCTGAGAGGTCTGCTGTATGGACTAAATGGAAGCGTGAAAAAAGGCCGTGTCTTTACTGTGGTAAAGAGTTTGATTGCCTTGTTCGCGGAAATGGGTGGCAGCAAAAATATTGCCACCCAAACTGCAAAGCGATGCACTATCGAAAGCGTAAAGCATCTGAATGAAACTGCTGATGTATGGTGCTTAGCTACTGAGGTGGGAGATTTTGCTTTAGCTAATGGTGCAATTGTAAAAAATTGTGATGCCATTCGCTATATGGCCGAGGCTATCCAGCAGGGGCACATCAAGATTGCGCAGCCGATGGTCCGCAGCATGGAAGAAATGGACTTCGAGTATGGTTTTTCTGGCAAAAGACGTGAACTTGTCCAGGATACAGGAGGAATGTGATATTATGACACCCGCCCAACAAGCCGCCAAGGTCGCTGCCCGCCTGGGCATGGACTTTACTAAGACCGTGCTGGAGCATCTGGAGGAGAACTGTTACATTTACAGTTCGCCGGACTGCTTCATCCTGGCCTGCGATACTTATCGGGAGTTTGGCGAGTCTGCGCCGGAGGAGGCTATTTTTGTCACTCTCGCGGTCGGGAATCTTTACGAGTTCTTAGAGATTGACCCGCTCAAAGAAAACCGGAAATGGCTGGGATTTGCACGCGAGGATGGCGGAGAAACGCACTGGTTGCCGTATCAGGAGCTACGAAAAAAGGCTTGCTCTCATTCTCAAAAGTGAGAATCTAACCCATTATGGGTGGCAAAGCGTCTCGTCCTAAATCTCCTCCTCCAGCACCAGCGCCAGTTCGCGCTGACTCAAATGCTGGCGAGCAAGCAAACACCGTTGCCGCACGTCGGCAGGGTCTGCGAAAGACCATTGAGCCTGACAATCCGCTCGCACCTAAAACCAATCTTGGAACCATCGGGCAGCTTGGAATGGGTGGCGAGGGCGTGATGGTCAACACAATGCCCGCGATTGCTCCGAAACCTAAACAGCTTCCACGATGAACGAAGGCACCGAGCAAACAGCCAAGTGGCTCAAAAACTACGAGAAATTAAAAGATCAGCGTTCCTCAACTTGGGACACGATCTGGCAGGAAATCAGCGAGCATTGCTTTCCGCGTAAAGCTGGGATCATTCACAAGGATTACACGCCCAACAACCAGCGAGACGCCCGACTGTATGACATCACGGCTCTGGATTCCCTGGAACGCGCCGTTGCCGGTTACATGGGATGGAGCACGCCAAAGTCCACACCTTGGTTCAGCTTCTCGCCCATCCGGCAGCTTTCCAACAATGAGAACGTGAAGAACTGGCTGGCAGAGTGCACGCGTCTCGGGGCTGAATACATCGCAAACTCGAATTACTACAGCCAGCGGCATGAGTATCTATTCGATCTTTGGGGACTCGGCACCGCCTGCATGTTCGTTTCCGTGGATGATCGGAATCAGACTCGTTTCGAGAAGCTAAAGCCGGGCACCTACGTTTTCACCACCGATCACAACGGGATAGCGAACTGCCTTTATCGTGAGTTTGAGCTGACCCATGGACAGGCAGAAGCCAAGTTTGGCGAGGAAAACCTGCCGACGTGCATCAAGGAGTGCAAGGACATCACCAAGCGGTTTACATTTATCCATATCGTCAAGGAACGCGATTCCGATTCCCGTCAGGATGGAGCCGGGTTCACGCCTGCACAGCGGAAGAAGTTCGGCAGCTACTACGTCGAAAAGGAGTCGAAAAAGCTCGTTCAAGAAGGCGGTTTTGACTCGTTCCCGTTTACCGTTGGCCGCTTTCTGACCTGGGATGGAATTGACCCAGTAATGTCGGGAGATTGGGGCTACGGACCTGGATTCTCTGTGCTTCCTGAATCTCGCCAGATGAACTTCATGGCGAAGATGATGGACGTTTCCATCGAGAAGCAGGTTTTTCCGCCGCTCATGGTGCCTGATACCTACGAGGGCACTCTCAAAACATCGGCCAGGGCAATCAATCCTTATCCCTCCGGCATGGGACCCGAGGCCATTGTGCCGCTTCAAGTAACCGGAAATCTCGAATGGGGCATGGAGCGTATGCGCCAGCGTGGCGACCTCATCAAACGCCGGTTCCATTTGGATATGTTCCAGATGTTTTCGATGAACGCTGCCAATAACCGGGAAATGACCGCTTTTGAGGCGTCTCAATTGGCCGGTGAGAAACTGGAAGCTATCAGCCCAGCTTTTGACCGGGATACCACCGAGCACATTCAACCCATGATGCAGCGGCTTTTCGGGCTGTGGGCAGAGAATGGCATGTTGCCTCCGCCTCCCGAGGAAGCTGTGATGATGGTCGGGCCGAATCTCGTCCAGATTCCTGACCCGGTGGTGACGATGACAAACCGGCTGGCCCTTGCTCTCCAAGCTCTTAGCCTACGCAGTGCCGACTCTCAGATTCAAAAGATTCTAGCGATTGCTCCAGCTGTGCCTGACATCGTGGACACGGTCAATTTCGACTTTTACGCCACCGAGGGTGCTCGTCTGATGGGCTGCGACCCAAAATTGCTCCGCAAACCGGAAGAAATTCAGGCAATCAGGCAGCAGCGGGCAGAAATGCAGCATGCTCAAATGATGGCTTCCATGCTCAAGGAAGGCGCTTCCGCTGTAAAAGATGCTGGCGGAATTGATAAAGTGCGCGAGATTATTGGTGCATAACCATGATGCCTTCAGTTCACGAATTGTTTACGCCTCTCAAAGAGGCCGAGAAATCACGGCTTCCTGCCGTTGTTGCCAAGCTCTTTCACAATGAGGATTTCCAGCTTCTATTCCGCTGGATGAATCAGAATTGCGGCGGCATTGCTTCGACTTCATTTGAAGTCAAAGTGGAGGACACTTACAAAGCAGCGTGGAAAGATGGGCAGAAGGCTATTCCTCGCGACCTTTTTGCCCGTTACATTGAAAGTGTCGGACCAGAGAAAGACAAACCAACAACGCAAGACACTAGCCATGCCATTGAAATCCGGTAAATCAGACAAGACCGTTTCAGCCAATATCAGGATGCTGAAAAAGGAAGGACGGCCACAGAAACAAGCGGTTGCCATCGCGCTTTCCAAGGCTGGGAAATCTAAGAAATAACGCCATGATTGAAATCCAAGACTCCAAAATCATCCGCGACGGTGAAGCCATCGGCGTCATTGTTGGCGATGTTGCTTATGTGAACGCCAAGCCTGCGCCTCGTATCGTCGGCCAGATTCGGGAAGCTGCGGGCAATGACAAGCTGACGTTTACCGTTGGCAAGCCTCCAACTATCGAGGATTCTTCGGAGGTTCAAACTGACGAAATCGGCGTGACCGTGGATATTCCAGAAGTTGTCTCTCACGAACCGGCTCAAGTTGAGAAGCAAAGTGATTTGCCCGCTCCAAGTGAGAAGCAAACCTTCGATCTTTCCGGCCTGCCTGAGCCGTCGCACAAGGATTTCAAAAAAGCCTTCATCAACAACTACGGCCCCGATATGTGGAGCCTGTGGCAGAAAGAGAACCAGTAAAGTCACCTCAAACATACCATGAGCGAACAAGTAGAACAAACCACGACCACCGAAACAGCAACCGGACTTGCTCAAGTAGCAGCCGCGACGCAAGAAACGACCACGCAGCCGGACCCGATCCCATCCGGTGAGCAGCGCCCCGAATGGCTTCCTGAAAAGTTCTGGAACGCCAAAGAAGGGAAGGCCGAGTATGACAAGCTCGCGGTTTCCTATCAGCACCTTGAAAAGCAGGCTTCCAAGAAGGCCGCGCCTGTCAAGCCTGGGGCTGATGCCACAGACGAGCAAAAGGCCGCGTATTATGCTGAACTGCGGAAGATCACCGGAGCACCTGAGAAGCCGGAAGAATACGGGCTGAAAGCTCCTGAGAACCTGCCGGAAGGAGTCGAGTGGAACGGCGAGCTTGCCAACAGGGCGGTTTCCATTGCCCACAAATACGGTGTGCCACCCGAGGCATTGCAAGAGCTTGTTGCTCTGAACAATGAGAACATCGGCTCTCTGATTGCCAATTCCAAAGCGGCCAAAGAGGCTGAATGGGAAAAGGCGCAGGAACAGCTAAACCTTGAATGGGGCGAGGCTGCTAAAGTGAACTGGCAACGGGCAAATCGTGGGGCTATTGCTCTTGGGATTGACACCACCAAAAGCGAACTGGCTCGTAATCCCGAGTTCATTAAAGCCGCGTTGGCCGTGGACAAGATGCTGCGCGAGGATGCCGGACTAGTTGCCGGTGACCCTGATTCTGCTACCTACGACGAGCAAATCGCACGCATTCAAAAGGGCGATGATTTCCAGGGCAAGAATGGCCCGAAAAAGCAAGAGGAGGCTTTGGAACGTCTTCGTCATTTATTCCACGCCAAGAACGCAGGTTGATCTTCTCTAGCCCCAGAATGGCCCGTCTCTCGAAAGAGAGGCGGGTTTTTTGTGCCTGTATTTGTGCCAAATTGGGGGCGGGCAACTTGGAACAAACCTCGGAAAACGAGGGGCATTTTGCATTCACTGATATTTTCCGCTTGCAATAATTCTCAAATTTGAGAATCTGCGGAAACGACGGCCTCAAACGAGACAACCGGACGCCTGAACGACGGCCCGCAACGCGGACAACCAGAGGACCAGGGATTCACGACAATCCTAGCCTGCCGATAACCGGCCCGGCTTCTCTCAACCTTCATTCACTCCTACTCTCATGGCTCAGATTGATACTTTCTACCCGACGATGTTCGAAACATCGTTCGATCAAGTCCTTCAGCAGGGCGATACTCGCCTGCTTCCCGTTGTGACCCGCGCCGATTTCACCGGCAAGCGCAAGTCCTTCAACCTCGTCAACGATTCCGAGGCCACCACCATCACTACCCGCAAGGGCGACACTCCAGACGGCGAGTTCGATGGCTCCAAATACTGGTTGTTCCAGTCCGCTCGCGAAAAGGTTACGACCTTTGATGAGTTCGACAAGAGCCTGCTGGGCACCATCGTTCTTCCTACTTCTGACGAGGTTCGTAGCCACGCGATGGCCTTCAACCGTGCGATTGATGATGTCATCATCTCCGCGTTTGATGCCACCCGCTACATTGGCGAGGATGGAACTACCACTGACAGTTTCCTGTCTGGTCAGTCTATCGGTGCCAACTACGTCGAAACCGGCTCTCCTGCCTCCGCAGGTATGACCATTGGCAAGCTCCGCAGGACTAAATACCTGATGGACGTTGCCGAAGTGCCAGACATGGACCGTTACCTTGCGCTTGGTTCGCAGCAGATTCAGGACCTCCTGCGGACTACCGAAGTCACCAGTGCCGATTACAACGTGATTCGCGCCCTTGTGGACGGCACGATTGATACCTTCATGGGCTTCAAGTTCATTCGTTCGGAGCGTCTGCCAATCGGAACCGTTAGCGGCACCGCTGACATCCGTAGTTGCTTCGCGTTCCATAAGAGCGGCATCAAGTTCTCGATGGCCGAACGGAAATCCTACATGGACATCCTTCCTGCTCGTCGTCACGCCCTCCAGATTCGCACCACGATGTTGCTCGGCGCAGTCCGCACCGAGAACGAGAAGGTTGTGCGCATCTATTGCGATGAAACGCCCTAACTAATCCACGGCCCCGGTGATTAAACCTCACCGGGGCCAAACTCCATTCACTCTCAACTCACACGATTATGGCTGCTCTTACTGACACATCCCTCTACACTGCTCAAGTCTCCGGCGCTGCTGATGCCTCGGAACGTCCAACGCGCAATCCAACCAACCTCAATGGCGGAACGCTCAAGTGCCTTATGGCTACTTACACGACCACCGGCTCTGAGGCTGGAAATGATACGTTCAACCTCTGCCGCCTGCCGAAAGGTGCTGTGGTTTCCCGTGGAAACTCTTTCGTTTCTTGCGTTGACCCTGGCACCACACTCACGCTGGACATCGGCACCAGTTCCAACGCTGACGTTTACGCTGATGGCATCGTGCTTTCCAGCGGCGGCACCATTGGATTTGGTGACGCTGTTGCTGGCACTGCTGGTGACCTCGCCCCGGCTGTGACTACCGACAATCAGACTGTCATTGTCACGATTGCCTCGGCAAACACTGTGACCGCTTCCACTGTGCTCTACTTCACGGTGGCTTATTGGGACTTTAACTAAGTCCTAAAACCTGGGCGGAGCGGTTTCATGGTAGCCGCTCCGCCCTTACCATGTCTTTAGATGGCTGCCTCACACACAGAGATCGCGAATCTTGCCATTGCCCATCTTGGAGGAAGGGCACTTACTGCGCTGGCAAGTGACACCACACAGCAAGCTGCGAGCCTGCGGAAGTGGTATAATCCAGATGGAGGCACGCCAATCTATACCGCGCTGGATGAGATTTTGCGGGCGCATCCATGGAACTTTGCCGTCAAAAGGAAGAGGCAGACAATCAGTTATTACAGCGTCACAAACGTGACTGATTCTAGTGGCCTCATCAAGATCACTGACGGCTCGCATGGAATGCAAACTGGTGACCGAGTTTACATCAAAAACGTTGAAGGTGTAGAGGCTGCCAATGGCCAGTGGTATATCACGCGAGTTGATAACGATGAGTTCACCCTGAATGACTCCACTTTCAGCGGCACCTACACAGCGGCAACGGGCGAATGGGTGAAAATCCCTCAGTTCGCTTATGACTTCCAGCATACGCCACCAGATGACTGCTTGCGGCCTATCTCAATTAATGCCGATGGCGGCCAGATGGAGGACGACGGATCCGACTTCCTTTACGAGCAAGGGCTGATTCTCTGCGATGATGAGACGATCAATCTGAAATACATCGCTCGTATCACCACCGCGACAAGCTATCCGTCTGATTTCGTGACGGCGTTTAGCTATCTGCTGGCTTCTTACATCGCATCCGATACCGCAGGAATGAGCGGACAGGCTACGCAAATGCGCCAGTTCTATGAAACGGCAGTGGTTAACAAGGCACGTTCACGTGACAGCGCAGAAGGCAAAGGACGGCGAATCCTGCCTTTTGAGGATTCTCAACTTATCATGTCGCGGTCTGCTTACTGGCTTTCCTAATTATGGCCGTTCAATACCAAACGATTAAAGCCGTGTTCAATGGTGGCGAGATGTCGCCTATTATGGACGGGCGCACGGATTCGGAGAAATACGCCACGGGATGCAGGTTATTGGAGAATTTTATCCCTCGGAGCTACGGTGGCATTTTCAAGCGGCCTGGGATGCGGTTTGGTTTGAGCGATAGTGATGTCACAGATGGCGTTCGTTTAATTCCATTTACACGGTCAACATCCAGTAACTATGCTTTGCTGTTCAAAGAAAATGAAATCAAGGTTTACTCGTATGAGGTCAACGCCTTTACGCTGGTTACGACACTGACAACAACTTATGCGGCTGCGGACATCGAGCGAATCCATTTCGTTCAGCTTAACGACGTGATGTTCCTCACTCATCCGAGCTATCATCCGAAGCGCATTACGCGAGCAAGTGATGGGACATGGGCAATCGAGGATGTGCCTTTCCAGTTTGCTCCTGCTCTTGATCCTCCTGACGATGCGGTAACGCTGACACTGGTTTATGATGCTAACGATTGGGTAGCAAATACTAGTTATGTCATTGGTGATTTTGTGCTGTATCTCGGTGAACTTTATCGGTGCAAAACAGCAAACACTGACGCTGCTTTTACTGCTGGAAAATGGGACAAGGCCACTTATAGGCCACCTTGGAACGTGGGACAGACTTACGTTGCTGGTGATGTTGTCGAGTATTTTGGCTCTAACTACTTCTGGAAAGGTGCCAGCACAGTAGCAACCAGTGCTAACCGTCCTGGCGTTGGTGCTGATTGGGTGCTGATGTCATTTACAGACTACCGGCTCATTGCATCATCTGCGACGTTTGATTCTAACGAAGTTGGCTCTACTTGGCTGCTTTCTCCTGGCTCTACCAAGCGAACAGTGAGCGAATCCGTGGCAACTTCGGTAGGCACGACAACCAGCGCGGCGGCGTTTATCCAAGGTTCCTACTTGGCACGAACAAACTGGACGGCTGGTGGCGCTCCAAACAAGACGACTTTCCAGCTTCAAGAGAGCCTAGATCGCATCAACTTCACGACGATTAAGGAGTGGTTCATTAACGGCCTTCAAGAGGGCACGATTAGTTACACGAACGACGCTCCCAACACTGGCGCATGGTATCGGTGGGTAGCCATCAAAGACGATGCTGCGGGCGGCACTGGCACCACGATGACCATCGAGCCAGCTAACGGCAAGCTGGACATCCCTTTCAAGATCGAAAGCTACGTTTCCACGACTCAGGTTCGCGGCATTCCAAAACTTGCCGTTGATTCGCTCATTCCGAACGAGGTCATTGGCTCCGCATTCCCGATTTGGCGAAAGGGAGCATTCTCCGCTTCCCGTGGCTACCCTCGGACGGTGGCTTTCCACGATCAGCGGCTTTGGTTTGCCGGAACAGCAACTGAGCCTATGCGCTTGTGGGGTAGTCAGACGGATGACTTCTACACGTTTCTGACAGGCACTTTTGATACGTCTGGAATTGACGTAACGCTTGCAGCTACTCAGGCAAACGACATTCAATGGATTGCTAGCTTCAAGCGCACGCTGGTCATCGGCACGACGGGCGAGGAATGGACGCTGGACAGTGGAGATCAAGATAATCCACTGACGCCCGATAGCCTGCGACTCCGCAGGTGGAGTCGGTATGGTTCTACAACAATTCAACCAATCATCGCCGGTGATGCTTTGCTGTGGTTTACCCGTGACAGGCGAGTTCGCGAGTTCGCTTACGTTTTTGAGAAAGATGGATATAGCGCGCCAGACATGAGTCTTTTAGCGGAGCATGTGCCCGTTTTCCGTGGCCGTGTAATTGAAATGCACTACACGCAGTCTCCAGACCCTACCGTCTGGTTCATTTACGCTGGTGGTGAAATGGCCGCATTCACTTATGACCGCGAGAATAATGTGACCTCATGGCATCGTCATAACTCGGGTCATAAAAACAGAGATTTTGAATCCATGTGTGTGCTTTACAGCACGGATTCAGTAGGCAATGAGCAACCTGGAGACTCCATGATTTTTCTCATGGAAAAAGATGGAGTATTCTCTTTGGAGTCTATTCATGGCAATCAGATGATGGCAACGCTTACGTCGTATGATCCTAGTTATTCGGCGTTTGCTGGACTTCTCACACCTGCTAGTTATTGCGATAGTTGGCAGCTATTGGCTGGAACTTATGATTCTGGGACCAATCGAACTACGTTTACTGTTGGGACACACATCAATGGATGCTCTGTAGTAGCCTCTGCGTTTGGAACCGGCTTGCCATATTTAAACGCCGATGGAAGTCCTTTAGAGGCTACCGTTTCCGCTGGCGTGGCTTCCTTTGTGGGTAATTTGGTTGGCAGTCCAAATATTGCCATTGTCGGTGTTGCTTACAATGCTTTTGCTATGCCGAACAGGCTGGAAATACAGTTGCCAAATGGCACTGCTCAGATGCGAAAATGGCGGCTTGTAAAGGCTAGCTTCCGGCTCTTTCAGTCTATTTATGGAAATGTAACCAATCGTCTGACTGTCTTTAATGACTATCTGACGATGGATTGGAGCACGGCAACAGCTATTGATTACGATGATATTGACCAGTTTCCGTATTCAAGTTTTTTGCTATGGGCATACAATCAAGACGCGCTGATTGTCAAAACAGGCCAGACAAAGCCGCAAGTGCTGAACTTCAATCATTCAGATGCTGCTGATATTGTAATAGGCTCTCGGCATCCGCTGCCGTTCAACCTTGAAGCTGCTATTCTGGAAGTAGAAGTCGGCGAAGTCTCCGGTGCAGGCTCTTGACCCGTCCGGCTGACGTGGTAGGGGTTTAAGATGACCATCCGCGCCTATCAACCAGACGATTTCCCGATTGTGGAACAATGGGCGAAAGCGAGGAACATGGTGCTAATTCCGCAGTTGTTGAGCAAGAACGGGTTCCTTGTTGAGGATGAGGAAGGGCCGCTTGCTGTGGCGTGGTGTTATCTCACGTTTGATTGTCCTCTTGCCTATGTTGACCACCTTTTTACCCGTCCTAGAACCAGCCTCAAAAAAGGGCTGGCTGCATGGCGTTTGATCTGGCGCACAATTCAGGCATATCTGCTCAATTTGCGTGATTGCAATGGTAACGCGCTGAGTTATAAAATAGTCAGAGTTTTCACCTGTCCTGAACTTTCAAGGTTTTTGAAGTCTGACGGCTGGAAAGTATCTGCGAAAACTGTTCAACAAGCCATTTATGCAATTCCTTGAACTATTCCAAGTCATGCCTCTGGCTACAGTGGTCGGAGAGGTGGCGTATGTGCTGGCAATCGTAGCCTCTGCTGCTTCCAGTTATATCAGCTATGAATCCGCCCAAACGGCAGCGAAACAGGCGGAATATAACGCCGAGGCACAAGCTCAAGCTATCGGTGAAGAGCAGAAGCGGCAGGCAGCAGAAGCAGCGGAAAACCAGCGTCGTGCAGTCCAGGAGCAACGCCGTTTCCGTGCGCAGCAACTAGCAGCTATGGGCGCAAGCGGCGCAATGCTTGGCACTGGATCGCCACTTGCAATTGAGGCTGACACATGGGCAAAACAACAGACAGAACTAGCCGATCAGCAGCGAATGGCTGACTTGTCTCAAAGGCAGCTAGGCTATCAGGCGAGTTCAACGCTTCAACTCGGCCAGCAACAGGCGGCTGCGTATCGTCGTGAGGCTACTGGCGCGGCTATCTCTGGACTGGCTTCCACGGCTGGGGCTGCTTATGGCGGTTTCTCCACAAGGCCAGGAACGGCACCGGCCTACAACTACAAGACCGGCAAGCCAATGGCAGGTTCTACCAACGTCTAATCTATGGCACGCATTCCCATTCTCCGCGACCCTGGGCAACTCCAGACAGGCAACCTGACACTCAGGACGCCAGAACTTCCAGCGGTCACAAATCAGGCCATCGCCAAAGGGCTAGGCGACGTTGCCAGCGTGGCAATGGACATCTCCGAGAAGGCTAAGCGGGCGCAGGATGTGACGAATTTGACCGAGGCAAGTATTGCGATGCAGAATGCACAGCTTGAATTTGCCAATTTTCAAGCCTCGGCAGAAGGGCAGGACGAGTCTAAATGGATGGATAAATGGAACGAAATTCAGAACAACCTGAAAACTCGTTTTAGCCAGATGAAGCTAACGCCAGATGCCCGCTTGCAGCTTCAAGACAGGGTGACGAATTGGAGCACTCGCGGCACGATCATGGTGCAAGCTGATGCTATTAAGCAGGCAGGCCGCAGAACCGCACAGGCTTTTGATAATGCGCTGACGATTGGCAAGCAGACAGGAAACTTCGCCATTGCCGAACAGGCTTATTCAGATGTTGAAAAACTGCCGCTTCCAAAAGAGGAGAAGGACAAGTTTAAGATTGCCTTAGACATCACCAAATCAGAAGTAGCCGAAAAACGCGAATATGATGACTTGCTTTCGATGACAAAACCAGGGCCAACGAGCGATCCAAAAATGGCGGCAGAACTGGCATGGCAGAAAGCTGATGCTGGCGTAATCTCGAAACTCCAAGCATCCACGATTGCCGAGGAGGCCAAGCAGACAGAAGCCGTCAACCGCCGTGATGCCATTATGTTTTATAAACAGAAGATGGAGACTGGCGGCAAAGTATCCGCCGAGGAACTGATGAGCGATTGGCGACTAGGCGACATGGATCGTGAGGCTATCGCTCAAATGCAGGACGGGCAGAAAAACAATCCCGTGGAGTTTGAACAGGCGCTTACTGCTGTGATGAGTTTTGATCGTTCTCAGTATCCTGATGACAGAACCGCCGTCACTGAACTGACAAACTTGGAAGCTGGCCTAGAAGCTCGTTTCGATGGTGCTTATCTGTCCAATCTCAAATCTGAACTCGAAAAGCGTTCTGGTGGATTGTCTCCAGAGGATGCTGAAAAAGACATTGGCCCGGCTTTGAAGTTCTTGGAACAGGAAATTGAGAACGGCGCACTTGGCCCGGTTACAAAACCAGTGCTTAAAGACGGCAAGCCAGTGATGCGCGAGGCTAAAGAAATTGGCTTTATCGAGAAAAAAGGCTGGTTTGGCCTGACCTCTACGCAAGCAGTCAAAGAGAATGCTGGCAAGAACGTGCCGCTTACCGAGCCTGATCCGGTTGCGCGTGAAGCCGCTGCTGCTGTTCAGCGTGAAATTAGAACCACGCTCAACAACGAGGTCAAATCAGGCAAGCTCAAAACGCAGGGTGAGATTTATGCTCGCGCTATTGATCTTTTTAAGATGAAAGGCGGCAAACCTGCGCCAGTAAACGAGCAGACAACCGGCCCAAATCCTCTTTTGCCTGGATTCAATCAACCACGCCAAGACTTAGACCAACTCCTTCGCGACAATGGCTATTAACGAAAACGACGCCTTTCAGGTTTTTAATGCACTGCAAGCCGGACAGGTGCCGGAGCCGATGAAGCCGAGGGCGCTTTCGATGCTTTCGGCCTATCGCAGTGAGACGGTCAAGAAAATGCAGGATGTCTTTGGAAACCTGCAAACGCTGGACGTTGACGATGGTTCATTCATTACGGCTGACCGCTTTAACCCTGGCTCAGGTGACAAGCTCCGCAAAAAGGAAGCTAACGTCTTGTGGTTGGCGAATCGTTACAATCGTCCTACATCGGAAATCCGAGGAAAGTATGATTTCTACAAAGCTGATGCTTCATCCATTTGGGGCGATGCCATGCTGGATGATGAGGCTTTTTTTAGCAAGGCAAGCTCAGAGGTATCCGAGCAAAAGAAAAAGGCGCAGCTAATTCAATCTGCTCAAGAGGCAGCTTTCCGATCCGCTGTAACGATGGGCGATGATGTGGCAGACTTTGGTTCCTGGCAGTTCTCCAATCCTGATCCTGTAGCGTTTTCTGATGAAGTTCAGAACGCATGGGAAGAGGAGAAGCAGCGCACGATGGACAGGATAGGGGCCGATGGTCTTGGGCTTGCTGACCGTGTTGTTCGCACGCTCCGACATGAGCAAGGTGTAGCAAATGAGCCTGACGCATGGCTGAATCAGACAGTTGAGATGCTGACTCAACTCAAGGCTACCGATCCAGAGAAATATGACCTTGTTATGGCCGTGGCTAAGGCCAAGGGCGAAAAGTCTGCCAAGCCTGAAAAAGAGGTTGTTGCTGGAGCTGCTGAACAATTCCTGAGAACATCGGCTGACATCATTTCAGGCACGCCTCGTTTCCTTGTTCAAGCTGCCGCAGAAGGTTCAGCGCAGTTGGCAGAAATGGGGCTGACTACGGCTGAAAATCCTGAACTGCTGGCCGCACGCGCAAGGGGCAGGCAGGCTGTAATCAGTGACCTGAAAGACCTTGGAGAGGGTATTATTGATCCGATTGAGTCACGTCGCAAAGGATGGGCGAAACACGCTGAAAACGCTGTTTATTTTGCTGCCGGTTCAGTTCCTACAATGGTCGCTCCTTTGATTCCTGGCGGTCAAGGCTCGCTTGTGGGCATGTTTGCTAATGAATCTTATGAGGATTTCAGGCGGGCCGGATGGACTGGCGCAGATGCTTTGGCTGCCTCTGTAACTGTTGGCCGTTTCCAAGCTGCTGTTGAACGCGCCTCCGAGGCTGCTGCCGCTATTCCTGGCGTCGCTCAGTGGATGGCGAAGTATGGCGCTAAACCTGGGATGTCATTTGTTAAAACGTGGCTGGCTAGGTCTGCGTTGCGTGCTGGCATTGAGACTGCGGAAGAAGCTATTCAACAAGCTGCCGCTCCTGCCGCTCAAGAACTGGCATCGGCTGTTTTCCAGTCCATTCCAGACAGGCCAGAGGGGCAGAAGTTGCGCGATGTCGTGACGCAGTTTGTGGACACTGACAATTCTATTCCACTGATTCTGTCAGTGCTGCCGCTGGGCATGTTGGGTGCAGGCATTTCCACGTCCAACGACATGAGGCTTGTGGCTACTGTTACACGCGATCCTCGTTTGCTGCGTGCTGTAATGTCTGAGGCTGATGCTCGCAAGATCGAGCAGGAACAAGATGCCACAGTGAGGGCCGAAATGATTAAACGGGCATGGATTGCCACGCCTACAGATCAGATTGTGTCCAAGATTAAGGACATCATTACGCAGGACAAAAAGACCGTTGAGGAATCCAAGTCAGTTTTAGCCGAGGCTGAAAAGGCGCTGATGATTCCCAAAATCAGGCGCGATGACCAAGGCTGGAAAGTGGAGAAAAACGGGCAGATGGTGCGCGTTTCCTCCCGTGAAGCTGCCGTGAAAATGGCGTATGCCTCTTTGGATGACTACGAGCGGACGATGTATGAAAGCATGGCTGTCATTGCTGATGACATGCTAGGCAAAAATGAGGCACTGGAAGTATCTGCCAGAACTCAGACTCTTGAAGATGAAGTTAGAGAAGGCCGTTTGTCTCCGGTTGCTGCCGCTCAACGTGCTGAATTGTCTGCAAAAATGGCAGGCATGACACCCGAACAAGCACAAAAAGCCCGCTGGGTTGTGCTGGGCAAAAACAACATTGAGATCATTAACAACGTCAGAACGGCTGTTTCCCGTGTCTTTGGTGGTGGCAATGTCATTACAGCCATGCACGAACACGCGCACGGCAGATGGACGATGGCACTGCAAGATGGCTATGTGACGCATGATGAAGGCTTGTCATGGGTCCGTATGGCAGAGGATGCTACAGGCCTTCAATTCCTGCCGACACAGGATAACGCCGCTGTGACTCCTGAAATGCTGGAGGAAGCCATTGTCGAGGTCATTTCTGCCGACAATATCGGACGACGTAAAGAGGATACGAGATTCACGCCAGGGGCAATCTCTCGCGGCATTGCATCCGCTTTGATGGTGCGTAAGCGTCGTGAACTAGGCACAGGTCAGAAAGGCAAGATGTCAGAGGAGCGGTTGAAAGATTTCAAAGCCTTTATGGCATCTTATCGCGAGTTTTGGGGCGTGGTGCTTCGCAATGCCCGTGCTTTGATGCGCTCACGCAAAGAGGGCAAGCTTGGGCAGGATTATCAGGACTTTCTGGACAAGCTCATGGACGTTGATATTGCCACTCAACAGGAAGTCCAAGCAGCTCAAGAGGCGGTTGATTTGGTGGAAGGTAAACCTGCGTTTAGTTTAGCAAACTCCCGCGCCAAGCCTCTGACTGATGCTCCAGTTGTTCAAATGCCTGATGGCGCTCAACTTGTCGGGCCATCTACGTTCTCGATTCAGGCTTATCACGGCACGCCTCATAAAGTGGACAAGTTCAAGACGGCCAAGATCGGCACGGGCGAGGGTGCGCAGGCTTACGGCTGGGGGCTTTACTTTGCAGAGAGTGAAAAAGTCGGCGCTCAATATCGAGATAATCTATCCAAGTGGAGCGTTCCAAATCCTCAATCAGAAGCTGGATATAGAGCGCTTGGGCTGCTTACCGAGCAGCGTAAATACGGGCGAGTGGATCAAGAAGCCAAAGCCAAAGCAAAGGCTTCTATCGGCGTTGAAATTCGCGATGGAGTCATCCCAAACGATCCGGCACTTGTGGCTGAAATTGAAAAGCAAATTGACGGAGCAACTGGCGGCGGCGGCAACCTCTACACCGTGGAACTCCTGCCCGACGAGGACGAGTTCCTCGATTGGGACAAGCCGCTGAGTGAGCAGAGTGAGAAGGTCAAGGCTGCTATTGCTGAATATACTGTTAATTTTCCCGAGTCAATAAGTGCAGGCCAATGGTATTCAGAAATGACTGACCTTGATCCAGAAAGGCCAGGAACACAGGCAAAGATTTTTTCTCAACGTCTTTCTTCCCTCGGCATTCCCGGCATCAAATACCTCGACGCCGGTTCCCGTGGTGCTGGCGACGGCACGCGAAACTATGTCATTTTCGATGAGAACCTTGTGCGTATTCTTGAAGAGAATGGGCAGAAGGTGGAGGGGCAGACGTTCAGCCTCGCTCCAGCATCTGCCGCTCAGGACGCGGAATATCTAGCTGCCGTTGAATCTGGCGACATGGAGAAGGCGCAGCGCATGGTGGATGCGGCGGCGAAGCAGGCTGGGTATAATTCGCCAAAGCTCTATCACGGCACCGGCGCAGAGTTTTCTATTTTTGACAAAAAACGTGGAGGTTCTAGAACTGGCGCTAAAAGCGCGCAGATTGCATTTTTCTTTACAGACGATGAAGCAACTGCAAAGTCTTATGCTATTTATGCGGCAGAAGAAGGACCTATAAAAGATGCACTAAAAAAAGCTGAATTAGCTGAAAAGCGTGGAGACTGGGACGGCTACAACGCTGCAATTCAAGAGGCTGAAAGTTTGGAAAACTACGAGGCATCACTCAAGCGTCGTGAGTCCGCCAAAGTTGTTAGTGCTTATTTGCGCGGCGATTTTTTGGAGTTTGACGCCAAAGGCCAAACACCTCAAGAGTTGAGCGATGGAGATATTGATAAAGGTATCACAAACCAACTGCGCAAAGCTCAACGCAATGGCAAGACTGGCGTGCTTTTCAAGAATTTGGATGACGCTGTAAATCTAAGCAATCGGCCATCAAATCATTACGCAGTTTTTGAGCCGTCCCAAATCAAATCCGCCGACCCCGTTACCTACGACGACGCAGGAAATGTCATTCCTTTGTCCCAGCGTTTCCAGCCTGAATCTGCTGATATTCGGTTTAGCCTTGCTCCTCGCTCTCTTGTCTCCGTTGCCGATGACATCATTGCGGCCAAGATGGCAAAGCCAGAATACAAGGAGCGGTTTTATTCTGAGGCTCGCGCACGACTTGCCAAGATTCGCGCCAAGCAAGGCGACGTGATTCCAGATGATGCCACTAAACGAGATCGTCAAATGGCAGCACTCCGCACGTTGGATGCAATCCTGGCAGCTTTCCCGCCAGAGATTCGCGGCAAGGTTGGCGGATTTGTGCGCATGGCCGACATGAAAACAGATGCAGCGCGGCAGAAAGAGCTAGACCATCGCCTCAATATCTTGGAACGCTACGTCGAAAACGACGCCAAGAAGTATTACGGCCAGAAAATGGACAAGCTCCTAGAACGAGCAAAGCCAAAGAAAGAGGCTGGCAAAAAGCCGAAGGGCAAACTTGGGTCAGATGTTCACGATCTATTCGCCACAATCGAAACGGCGATGGATTGGACGGCAGAGAAGGCCGAGGCACACGCAGAAGCCTTGGAAAACCTCATTGCTGGCGGCACGCTGACAGCAGATCAAGAGGCACACGATAAGCTAGAAGCTCATGCCGTGCGGCTTGTAGCAGCATGGAAAGAGGCGACATCGGCCCAACGTGAGGCAGCAGTCAAAGAACTGACTGCCATTTACGAAACCGCATACCTTGAAGAAAAGCAGCGTGTGATTGCCAAGCGTGAGAAGCGCCAGAAAGAGCGTCAATCACTGGTGACTGCTACCGGCAAGGAAGGCAAAGCCACAGAACGCGACGACCGCGAGATGAAAGACGCTGGAACTGGATTCCTGTTCAAGTCTAGGTCTGGATTCCTGACTTTTAAGCAGGTCATGCGTTGGGCATTTGGCGATTCAGAGATTGCCCAAAGTTTGGCAGAGCGTGAGCGGCAGGCATCTAACACCATGGAAGATTCCATTCAGGACAAAATGGATGGAATTGATGCGCTGTTTAAGCGTTTGGCTGGATCGTCCTACGCTGGCGAACAGTTGCGCTGGCAGATGGCGCAAAAATCCATCGAAGTTCAAGGCCGTAAACTGTCAGAGCTTGAAGCCTTGGCGGCAACCATGATGTGGATGCAGGAAGATGGACGCCGCCATATGATCGGCAATCTTGACGAGAACGGCAAGCCTGTCAGTAAATGGCATTATAACCAGAAATTTGTGGACGCCATTGAAGCTAAGCTGTCGCCAGAGGCTAAGGCTGTCCGTTCTTACCTGCTGGATCAATACTCGCAGGAATGGGAATCGCTGAATGCCGTTTATTCCAAGCTGAACGGCGTCAATCTGCCGAATATCCCTCTTTACTCTCCTATCACCGTTACACCGATGCAGGTCAAAGGCGGGCAGATGGTTGATCCTGTTACAGGTGCAGTGATGACAGGCTCAAGCACAACTCCAGGGACGCTTAAAACACGCTCCGGCAAGATTGCAGAGCCAAACTTCCGCGATGTTGTCAAGACCTACATTGCCCACACCAAACAGATTGAACACTGGAAGGCTTACGCTGAACTAATCGAAGATGCTCGCGCTTTGCTTGGTGATCGTGACGTTCTGAATGCCATCGAAGCCGCTTCCGGTGTCAGTGGTCGCTCAGTTGTTGGAGGCTGGATTGATTATTTTGCCGAGGGCGGAAACCGTGAAGCCGCTGCTTTCTTGGAGTTTTCTCAAGGAGTGGACAGAATCACCAGCCGGGCGGCATCTATGGCTCTTATTGGCCGTCTTGGAACTCTGTTTGTGCAAGCAACGCAGCTTGCGGCAGCAGCAGCTAAAATGCCGTTGTCATCTTACACCATTCGACTTGGCAAGCTCATGGCTGGGCAGCTTGATTATTCCGCCGCTTTTGAGTCTGAGTTTATCCAGCGTCGTATTAAGCAGCAGCCGCCGCTTGTTCAGGAGGCTATGAAAGGATTATTGTCCAAAAAGCCGACAAGAGTAAAACAAGCTCAACGCGAACTCGGAAAACTTATCTCTGGCGCTGACGGTCTTTTCACCGCTGGAACTTTTGCCATCGTTTACGACTACCAGATGAAACAGGCCAAGGAGCTAGGCTTGCCAAAACTGGAAGCTGAAAACTATGCGATGCAGACAACTGAGCAGATCGTTGACGAAATTGCACAACCTACCCGTGCAGGAGCGCGTTCATTGCTCGAAAACCGCATGACAGGATGGGGCGCAAGACTTGCTTGGGCGTTTGCTTCTGAGTCTCGCAAAAACCTTGGTCTGATGCTGGCAGAAAGCCAGAAGGGCATGACCAATAAACGTTTTGCCCGTGCTGCGTTTTATGTTGTAGTTCTCAACTCGCTTTCATCTTGGATCATCCGTGCCGCTTGGAACGATGCCAAAGACAGCGAAGATGATGAGGTATTTGATGAACGTAACTGGAATGTCAAACGGCTGGCAATTACAGCCGCCACTGACTGGACAAAGGGTGTTCCATTGTTCGGTGACATGCTCCAGGCTGGTGCATTTGCTGCCGCTGGAGAGTATCAGCCGGAAGGTAATTTACTTTCTGGCGCTGGCCATGGCGTCCAGTCTGGAATCAGACTAGCTGACAGATTGAACAATGATGGTATTGTTGATGGCCTGCTTTCTCAAGAAAGCATCAATGATGCTGACTTGATTCTGTCAGCTATGGGACTGGCAAATGACAACATTGCCGCCGCCGCATCCATCACGCACCTCATCAAAGACGTGTCTAAAATTGTGAAGAACGTGACAGATTAAAGCCGTGGCTAACCTTTGGCGAAACCACCTGAGACGGCAAGCTCAGGAAAGAGAAGGCGAAATGACCTTGGCTTCGACTCGGCGCACAAGGTTAGCTGGTGCGGATCATTAATCTACACTCAGAATCGGGAGACTGAGTGACCGTGGAAATGATGCCTGCCGCCGTGAGAGTCCCCCGATACAATCAGAGGTGCGTGCTCTTTCACGCTTTGCTTACACTTTGCCCTCGCCATGAAGTCGTCGGGGCTCAGCATTGGCCAGCACAGGCACGGCAGGCAAATTGGCGAGCGCGGCAGGATTTGAACCTGCGACTTCCGGCTTAGTTAAATAAGCTCAGTGTGCTACACTACCATCGCTACACCACGCGCTCAAATTGTTAAATTTCAAAGATACCCGGTTTTATGTGGTTGCCGGGCGGGATTCTCGCTGACCAGAACTGCTTATGGTTCCGCCACAATTCCCATAATCAATGCTGCCAAAAATCAGACAGCCTGCCAACTGGAATCTTGAAAAAAAGGTTGCGGCTATTCTCAGAAATGAGAAAGTCGGGATATGAGCGCAAACTTTAATCGCGAACATGGTTCCAAGGGCTACAAAGTTGTAGCCAATACCTCTGCTACCGCCGTGGATTTCTACGGTTTTTCGGTCATTTCCGAGGCTGTTATTTCTGCTTTGGTAGCACCTACTGGCGAAGGGCCGGAGAATACCGCTTACGATGGTGACGAGGCAGGGATTGCGACCACGCTGCCAGTTGGTTACTACCCTGTTCGCGGTTCATCCATTACACTGACATCCGGCGCGGTTATCCTCTGGCGTGAATGAGTGCTCTCAGTCTATCGTTGGCATTGCCTGTTGGTCTAGCGGGTCATATCGCTTTGACCCCGCCAACGGTTGCGCCGGTGCTCATGGTTTCGGCCAACATTGAGCCGCAGACTGCAAACCTAGAGTGGACTGCCAGCAACAAAACGAGCTCTGATGGTTTCGGCTACAAGGTCGAGCTGAACATTGATGGAGCTGGTTTTAATGAGATCAATACCACCACCAATCTGTTCTACGACGACGCCAGAACTGGCACTGCGGGCGAAACCTACACTTACCGCGTGAGGCCGTATAACGCTGCTGGAAACGGTCCTTACAGTAATGAGGCCAGCATAATTCTACCAGCTACCTGATTTATGCACATGCTATCCCTTGGCCTTTCGCTTTTGACTACCCGTGATGCTACGGGCGGAGCGATTCCGCCTGGAACATGGATTCTAGCGGCGAACACATGGGACGACACTGGCGTCTGGCTGGACACTGAAACCTGGAACGACTGACAATTATGCCCATCGGAACTATCACAAACGGCGAATCTGGTTCATCAGTGCGAACAAAACTGAACAGTGTCATTGGTGCTGTAAACAATCTCGGCACGGCTGCTACGACTGCCAGCACGGATTACGCTACGGCTGCCCAAGGTGCACTTGCTGATTCAGCAGTTCAGCCGGGTGATATTGGAACCGCTGCCGCCGAGGATGTTGGTTATTTTGCCACAGCCGCACAGGGAGCCTTGGCCGATACAGCCTTGCAGCCGGATCAGGTCAAAAGCAGCAATTTCACCGCCGCTAACAATGGTCGCTATGTCGTCACGGCCAGCCTGACAGTCACGGACCCGAGTCCCGAGGAAGGCAAAGGTTTTGTCGTGGTCGTGCGCAACGGCACAGCGACAATTGGAGGCACAGGCTACAACACGGCAGGAAGCCAAATTAGGCGCATTTTCCACTCTGGCGGATGGGCTACTTATGTGGATTCTCTCACGACTCACACGCACGCAGACGCTACAACCAGCGTGGCTGGATTCATGTCCGCCAGTGATAAAACTAAGCTGGATGGCATCGAGGCTGGTGCGGATGTGACTGATGCGACAAATGTAGCTTTGGCAGGAGCGGTAATGAGCGGAGGAGCATTAGGCACTCCAGCTAGCGGCACTCTGACGAATTGCACAGGGTTGCCTGTTGCTGGCATCACATCCTCCACAACTCAGGCTTTAGGAGTTGGCAGCATTGAGCTAGGTCACGCATCTGATACTACTCTAGCTCGCAGTTCAGCCGGTAATATGACGATTGAGGGCAATCTTGTTTACAGGGCTGGCGGCTCGTTTGTTGGTATGCCTGTCGAGTTGGTCATTGCCTGCTCCGATGAAACTACCGCTCTCACTACGGGCACGGCGAAAGTTACTTTCCGAATGCCCTATGCAATGACGTTGACGGCGGTGCGGGCCAGTGTCACCACCGCACCCACAGGCTCCACGCTGGTTGTGGACATCAACGAGTCCGGTTCCTCCATCTTGAGCACTAAGCTCTCGATTGATGCCAGCGAAAAGACCAGCACCACCGCCGCCACAGCGGCCGTGATTTCCGACAGCGCTCTGGCCGATGATGCCGAGATCACTATCGACATTGATCAGATCGGCAGCACCATCGCTGGAGCAGGATTGAAAGTCACCCTCATCGGCACCCGCGCATGAGCTTTCTGATCAATCCCTATCGTTTTGCCGCCGCTTCAGGAGATCCGGACTTCGCCAACGTCGTCTTGCTTGCTCACTTTGACGGAAGCAACGGCAGCACGACGTTCACGGATAACAGTCCTATTGCCAGAACGATCACCAGCAACGGCGGTGCGGCGCTTACAACGACAGACCCAAAGTTTGGCACCGCATCGCTGTCCACTGACGGCACGAACGACTACGCATCTTGTGCGGCTTCGACTGACTGGAGTTTCGGGACCTCTACGGACTTCACTGCCGAGTTTTGGTTGAAATCTGACAGCGCCGACCCGACTGGATGCGGCATTGCTCTTCAAGGGAACTCTCTGTATGTCACGCTAATTGGCTCCACGCTTTATTTTGGAAATGGAGGCGTCAACATGGTCACAGCATCATGGACCGGTTTGCATGGGTCATGGCAGTTCATCATGGCTCGCCGCTCCGGCAATACCTGCGAATTGTTTATCAACGGCACAAGTCAAGGCACCTACACAACCAGCGTCAGTATTGGTGCCAACCAAGAATTGCGAATTGGTTACGCCGCCGTTTCTGGCGGCTTTGGCAAAGGCCAGATTGATGATCTGCGCATCACAAAAGGCGTGGCACGAACCAACACCGTGCCCACCACAGCTTTCCCTGACTCATGAAAATTCTCTATCACACTCCGACACAAACCCTTCGGGCCTATCCTCGCCAAGATGACGAGCCAGTGGTGGGGCTTGATACGGCTTTCGAGGTCTTTGCCCTCATTCAGCAGCAGCCGCCTGCGCATGATCCAGCCACGCACTACCTGCGCGCTACGGAGCAAATTGACACCGTGAACCGCCGCGTGACGCGAGGTTGGGAAATACTGGAACAATCACCTGTTAATACAGTGATTTCAGTTCCTGGGGCTGCGTTCTTCCAGGCTATCGGGCGCGATATAGAGATCAGACTTCGGGCCAAGATTGCCGAGGAAACCGATCTCAATAAGCGGCATTTCCTCTCCGCATTCCTATCATACCCCTATTTCCAGAGCAACCACCCCATGGTGGCACAGTTTGGCACCATGCTCGGCAAGACACCGGAAGAAATCCGGGGCTACTTTGAACAAGCAAAAGCCATTGCCTATCCGTAAGATTTCTGTTGTAAAACTCTAACCTACCTCATACTATGGACCTAGACTTTATGACACTGGAACAAGCCGCCATCGCAGTCTGTGGAGTGCTCTCCACATTTAGCCTAGCTCTGCTGAAAATCATCTGGCAGCGGAGCGTGATCTGCGAGAAGTGGCGTGAGGAGAAAGAGCCATTGATTCAACAGATGGCGGAGAAGCTGGGATTCGCTTCTGGCACGGCTGCTCTGGTCAATGAATGCCCGACGCCAGGATGCCCGTTTGCTGGCCGTATTTCTGCCAGCACTTACTCTCTCGAAAAGGACAAAGATAAACACGCTAAACGCCCATGAACTACATCCTCAAAAACTGGAAAACTTCGCTGGCTGGACTGGTTAGCATCGCCGGAATCATCACCACCGTTTGGCTTCCTCAATACAACGATGAGCTTCTTAAAGCTGTCGGAGTGTTGACTGGTCTTGGCTTGCTTGCCTCCAAGGACGGCAACAAGACTGGCGTATGAATCCGCTGACGGTCCTAACGGCCTTCTTCCAAGCTGCCACGGCTGCGCTCAAATCGTTGCCGTGGTTTTTAGCGTGGAAGGTTGCCAAGGATTTAGAGCAAACTAAACTAGCCATCATTGACCATGAAGCCGAAAATACTGTTGCTGGTAAGCGCCGCGCTGACGTTCTCCGGGTGCTGCTTAAAGAGCGAGAAAGGCTTAATGACGCTCTACTCGCCGCCCTTCCTGAAACTGCCAGCGGGAACAGTGGTCAAGACAAGTGACGGCATTTATAAGGCTCAGGTTGATGAAGTCTGGCACTCAGACTCCGAGTATCAAAAGCGCGTCTTGGAGTCTCTGAAATGACCGTTGCTGGTGCCATCATTCTTACCATTTGCCTGCTTGGCTGCGTGCCGCTGGCGTTCTACCTTATCTCGAAATGAAATATCACAGCATCTGTCTGGACCCTGGGCATGGAATGAGCAACCGGAGGGCTGGCAAGTATGATCCTGGCGCTGTGAATGGCAAGCATGAAGAGGCTGCGATTGTCATGGATTGGGTGAATGAACTGCGGGCCATCCTGCAAGCGCGAGGTCACAAGGTCATTCGGACTCGAATCAATGCCAGTGACGAGGCTCCTGTTTCTGCCCGTGCTGGTATTGCTCAGGACTACGATTGTGAAATTATGCTGTCGTTTCATTGCAATGCAGCCAATGGATCAGCAAACGGCACTGAGACGTTTTACAGGGGCGAGCCACACAGGCTGTATGCTGCCGAGCTAAACGGCAAGATTTGCGCGGCTCTTGGAACTCGAAACCGAGGCGTTAAGACTGAATCACAGAGCCAGCATAGCCGTCTTGCTGTGATGTCCTTCCAGCCTTGTTTTCTGATTGAACTTGGATTCATTGACCACCCTGGCGACTTGCTTGCGATGCTTGATCCAGTGAAGCGGATGGCAGCGTGTGAAGCTATTGCAGAAATGTTATGACCGATTGGGAAAAAATTGCTTCACACTTTAACTCCACGGCTAAATGCCGCAGGCGTAAGGATGCAAAGCCGCAAGTTCAGCATGAGCCAGGATGCACCTTCATTTGCTGCGAGCATCAATCGTGCGCGTGCACTCTGAACGGCCACGCAGACACACCACTTAGCCAGTTTCTAGCCAAGTGGCATGAGTTGCATGGCTAGCGTTTCTTGCGGGATTTGAGGTTGTTCCAATGTCCGCAGTGAGGGCAGCGGTAGTCGGTGATTTTCATCTCGATTCGGTCAATGGGCGATTTGCCCGATGACTTAGGCGTGAATGGCATAGCTGCTTTGCATTTTCGGCAATCGGTATTCATGTCAGGTGGGGTTGGAGTTTGGCGAGGGCTTCTCTGGATTTAGACACAATCCAGTCCGCTTGAATGATGGCGGTCAATTCGTTTGAATGCGGACGTGCATTGCTGAAATCTTGAAACAAGGAATGTGATTCCTTGATGATTTCATTTATAGCCGCTGCCCGCTGCTGCCAATAAATCGCGTCAGACTGCGCCGTGGTCAGTTCATGTTGCAGCTTCTCGTATTCTTCCAGCGGCACTAGCTGGATGATTTCGCCGTTGAGGGAGTATGGGATGGTTGTCATTGGATAAAGGGCTGGAGTTTGGCGAGGGCGGTGGAAACCATACTTGTCTCAACTCGATCTTCCGGCACATTGCCGAGTTGCGCTTGGTATTGCCATTCTTCGTTCATTCGTTTCAACGCCTCATGCGCCTCCTTAATGGCCTCGCGCATGGCTGCGTTCTCGCGTTTAAGGGTGCGAGCGAAGTCTGCCAAAACTATATCTCCTTCGTGGATGTCGGAGTAGTAGGCTACTTTATCTATTTTCGGTGTATCACTCACTTCGCCACCTCCTTCCATTTTTCCATCCATTCTCTTGCTCTAGGCCAGCTTTCCTTATGATGGTCCAGCGCGTCCATATAGAGCACATCAATAATTTTGTGCGCCTCTTTGATAGCATCGCGCATGGCGGTGTTTTCGCGTTTGAATTGTTCCGCAATACACCAGATACATTCGCCAGACTCAACGACTGCGGGAGGGCAAAGAGAGTGGCAAGTTTGACATGTCTCGCTCATGGCAGTGTGATACTCCTCCAGTGGGTTGCTGTGTCATCATCCTTATAATTGCCTTGCCAGATGTCTCTACCATCTGACCATTCGACATCTTCAAACTCGTCGGCGTCGTCCAGTTCAGGCAGCCTCTCCGTGATCGGCACCCATTCGAGCTGGGCTAGGCGGGCCATCGCGGCGGCTGGGTCTGGACGGCCAGCGTGCATAATTGTCCACCGGGCGGCATTGCTCGTCCATGCGAGCGCCCACTCGCGGCCTTCCTTGCAAGCGTCGTGTTGGGTGCAAAATTCGGGGATTGTTTTCATTAGTTGAAATTTGGTTTGGCGTTTTGCCGAAGCCACTCGGCTTGCGCGGCTTGGGCAGCGTCCCAGGCAGCGTCCCTGGCAGCGTCCCTGGCTGCGGCCTTGGCTGCACAAGCTGCGGCCCTGGCCGCTTCCTTGGCTGCGTCCTCGGCGGAGTATCTGGCGGCGTCCCCGGCTGCCCTGGCTGCGTCTAAGGCTGCGGTCCTGGCTGCCCATGCAGCTTCCCTGAAATCGGCCTTGGCTGCGGCCCAGGCTGCCCTGGCTTCCCAGACTATTCTTTCTGCTGCCCAGGCAGCTTTCTTGGCAGCTTCCCATGATGCGGACAGCTCCTCGTCAGTGGCCTGTCCGTGCACATGGCGCTCCGCCACGTCGAGGGCGTTAATGCTACGCGGATCGGTCATGAGGTGCTGAACTTGCCTGGCTGACCAGACGGCGAAGAGCCTAAGCTCTCTGTCAGTGAGCACTCCCGGACAGGTGGCGACCCAGATCACCCATTCGGGCTTGGCGGTTTCCCAGACTTCCTGCATGGAGGTGCAGTGGGTGAGCGCCCACTTGCGGCCTTCCCCGTAGGCGTCGTGTTGGGTGCAAAATTCGGAGATAGTTTTCATGACTGACCTCCTTTCTTGGCGGCAAGGAAGAAGTGCCACATATCCTCTTTGAGGCTGTCTGAGTAAACAGTTGAAACGTTCTTCCACTCCTCCTCAAACTCCTTCCGCCACAGCTCTTCTTGAGTCGGCGGTTTGGGCCGGAGCCCTTCGGGCAAACTGAACCAAGCGAGTTCGTCGCCGTCAAGAGGTTTGTCCCAAGGCCATTTGACAATGGGGATCACTCCTGTTGCTTTTCCTTTGTATGTAAGAAAAATGTATCCGGTTTCGTCAGCATCTTCCTTCGTCGGCTTCTCGCTTGGCAGCCTGAGTCGAATCATGGGCGGTGCTGGCTCGGCGGCTCCAGGATGTTTCATGGCCTCGTCGAGTTTCTGTTTCATTTCAGGAGTCCAGCCATCGGGCTTTGGTCTGGCCTCTGGGCCATACCCTGGCTTCCACTTGAGAACGCGGTAGGCGATGTAAGGACCTTCTTTTGTGCCCCAACCAGCACCCGATGATGGCTCAAAGCCAAGAACTGCTTTATCGCCGTCGTCATATTGAACTTCCCACTCTTCCACTTCCTCATCTTTCAGCGGGCATGGTCCGCCGTTGTGAGGAATCCAAGCGGGTTCTTCGGGCTTCGCGTCCAAGTCAACGCCCATCTCTTCGGCTTTTTGGATAGGCTCCGCGCTGGCTTGGGACCATGAGGGCAAGGGGCGGCGGGTGCGGAAACGGACGGCGCGAGAATTGACCCGAACGCCAACGCAGTATGCCCGACTGTCAAGCGCTGCGGGTTGCCACGGGCCAAAGCCGCAGGGGCAATACTCGTCTCCCACCTCAATCACCTCCCCATCCAGCAGCGGCCTGTATCCGCCCTCCAGCCATTCCGGCTTCCAGTCCTCCCCGTGCCAGCGGCGGCCAGTAGGCGGGGCTGGCAGGGTCCAGGCTGGCCTATCAGCATACTGATTCCAGTTTTCCTGTGCGTCTGGATGCTTCGGCGCATACTCTGGAACAAGGTGCAGGTCGTCGGGGTGGACTTCGTATTGGTTAGCGGGCAAGCACCAATCCCAGACAATTCCTTTTGCCCATTTGAGATCACATTTAATCCTCGCCCCCGCTTTGGCATAGGCTTTCAGCCGGGCGTATGGGTCGTCGGTAGTGGCAGCCTTGATCTTGCCAAGCTCCGCCAGGAAGGCGCGGGCGATGGCGAGGCGGATGTTGGCGGTTTCGTCCCACCCATCGTAATACGTTCTGGCAACAAGGACAGCGTGCTTTGACTGCGAAATCGCCGCATCAATGGCGGCTTGGAGTTGTTCGTTGGTATAGTTCATGGTCGTTACTTGTTGTTTGTTTTGTTGGGATAATGACGGCCACGGGCCAGGGATGGAATGCCAAGTTTTCTGCGAGTTCTGAGAACACACTGCGGAGTGCAGCCGATTTGTTTGGCGATTTCGTGATTGTTCAGTGACCAGTTAACATCCGGCCACGGCCCTGCTTTTGTCGGCCACTTGTGCGGCTTACCGTTGCAGCGTTCGCAATCGGCGTATCCCGATGAATCAGGCTTGCCACACGTGCGGCAGCAGCCAGCGGCCCGGCGCGCTTGTCTCCGTTGCTTTTCTCGTTCTGATTTGATGGTCATTGGAATGGGCAGCTTTTGTTTGGTGTTTTATCCATCGCCTCGGCTAGTTGGTGCAAAGTGCAGCCACAGAGATTCTGGCCCGAGTAGAGGAAACTTTTGATTTGATCTTTCTTGATGCCAGCAGCGGTGGCAAGTTCGTCAACTGTGACTTCGCGCAGTTTTAACTCACGCTTTAACCAAAAGCGAAAATTGGTCATCTCCATGTTAATTCCAAGCTGGATTGCTTGAATGGATTTGTGATGCCTGTCTATGGTTGTGGCGATGTCAGCGAGTATGCTCATGGCGCACCCATCATCAACCATCATTCGGTAAGTTCAAGTAAGAAAAAGTAAATTGTGATTGACGGTGATTTGTGACTGTGGTTTTATTGGGGCCATGGGCAAGATCATCATCACCACGACGCCACGCGAGCATGCAGCCATTAAGGCGGCTGCACAGGAAGGACACAGAACCATCAATCAACAGGCTAAGCTGGCAATCATGGAGCATAACTCAATCCGCGAAAGGTTGACCGCTCTCATGGCAGGCCGTGGCGAGCTTCGCAACCCTTATCGGAAGCCATGAAAGCTACCTGCATTCTCATCCTCGTTTTTCACATCATCCTCGCTCTTCTTTTTCTCGCTTATGAATAAATACCCTGCTGATCGCATCACTGATAACCGGGCGCAGTTTAGCCTGCGTTTTTTGGACCACTACCGCCAGAACTCTCCTCGCCAGCGTCGTTTGCGCCAGCTTCAAAATGCCAAGGTTGCAGCGCATTACGAAATGATTCGATTCGTTTGCCAAGTGCTCGTTGCCTTTGGTTTCCTAGCGCTCATCACACTTTTGTTTTTTGCACTGTAACTTTCCCATCAACATACCATGAACAACGAAACACAACTGACCACCCTCAAGAAAACCCTGTCATCGGAGGCCATGCGCGAGCAATTCAGCCGTGCGCTTCCAAAGCATCTCAGTCCAGAGCGCTTTACCCGCATTGCCATTACGGCACTGACACGCACGCCAAAACTGGCAGAATGCACGCAGGAAAGTTTGATGCGCTGCCTTCTTGATCTTTCTGCGTTTGGCCTTGAGCCTGATGGACGCAGGGCACATCTCATCCCTTATAAAGATCAGTGCACGCTTGTCATTGATTGGAAAGGTTTGGCAGAGCTTGCAATGCGTTCCGGCATTATTGCCAAGCTCCATGCTGACATCGTATGCGCCAACGATGTTTTCGAGTATGACATGGGTGAAGTGAAACAGCATGTCATTGACTGGAAAAAGCCGCGCGGCGAGATGTATGCAGCTTATGCGCTGGCTGTCACCAAAGACGGCCCGGTGTTTTGTGCAGTGCTTTCCAAGGATGAGATTGAATCAGTCCGCAAGCGGAGCCGCGCAGGAACATCCGGCCCATGGGTGACAGACTACAACGAGATGGCAAAAAAGACCGCTTTCCGTCGTCTTTCGAAGTGGCTTCCATTGTCTGCTGAGTTTCGCGATGCTGTAGAGAAAGACGATGAGCTTGATATGTCTGCGCCAGAACGTGACGTGACTCCGCTTGGACAAGTGAAACGCAAGCCAATCAATCCTTTTACGGCTCCAGCTATTGCAGAATCCGGCGATATGTTTGCAGCCGAAGTGCCCCCAGTGCCTATTCTGGATGTCGTCAAATCCAAGTTGGCAGAAGCCAAGATTGAGTTTCACAAGATTACTCAGGACTTGCTGGATAATGGCATCTTGGAGGACAAACGAAACAATCCCGATGACTGCACTGATGACGAGTTGCGAGCTATCCTGGCCGCTATGCCTTCTATCGTGGATGCTCAGAAAGGAGGTGCGGCGTGAAGGAGCGACCCATTCTTTTCTCCGGGCCGATGGTCCGGGCCATCCTTGAAGGCCGCAAGACTCAGACTCGGCGCATTGTGAAGAAGTCGCGCAAAGAATTCTGCGACATCAACGGACTTGGCCATGCTGTTTTCACGGATAACAACATCACTTACCAAGAGTTGAAGTGCCCTTATGGACAGGAAGGAGACAGGCTTTGGGTGCGGGAGACGTGGGCAACTGACTATCCGGAGAAGCTCAAATTGGAGATTTGGGAAGGCGGGCAAAACCTCGACTGGATTATGCACCGAGCCCATTCGGATAATGTCCATGAGAATTTAGGCATTCGCTGGCGGCCATCCATCCACATGCCCCGCTGGGCCAGCCGCATCACGCTGGAGGTGACGGGAGTGCGGGTGGAGAGGCTGCAAGACATCAGTGAGGAGGATGCGATTGCCGAAGGAATCCAGCCTTCAGAGCTTGGAGAAGCTGCCAGCGCAAGCCTCCAGCTCATCAAAGGCGAGCAATGGCCCGCCGCCGTCCTACAATACGCCGAATTGTGGCAGTCAATCAACGGACCAGGCTCATGGGAGGCTAATCCGTGGGTGTGGGTGGTGGAGTTCAAGCGTGTGCAGAAAGGAGGTGCATCTTGAATATCTTCCGCGACATCGAGCAAGGCACCGACGAGTGGAAACTACTGCGTAA
>ERZ869925.318-NODE-318-length-36637-cov-23.330190_pt1 | contig 36637 bp, 52 predicted proteins | sample MGYA00579311_ERZ869925 | MGnify/ENA primary metagenome ERZ869925 (study PRJEB32216, sample SAMN09231817) | wastewater metagenome | place: USA: Maryland | collected 2016-07-30 | study: EMG produced TPA metagenomics assembly of the PRJNA472060 data set (Reclaimed...
GACCCGAGATTGGCGGACCCGAGATTGGCGGACCCGAGATTGGCGAACCCGAGATTGGCGGACCCGAGATCGGCGAACCCGAGATTGGCGAACCTGAGATCGGCGGACCTGAGATCGGCGGACCCGAGATCGGCGGACCCGAGATTGGCGGACCCGAGATTGGCGGACCCGAGATTGGCGAACCCGAGATCGGCGAACCTGAGATTGGCGAACCTGAGATCGGCGGACCTGAGATCGGCGGACCTGAGATCGGCGGACCCGAGATCGGTGAACCTGAGATTGGCGGACCTGAGATCGGCGAACCTGAGATTGGCGAACCTGAGATCGGCCTTATCCCGCTCAGCCATCTCGACTGCCTCCCGAACATCCGCCGCGCCCTTCGCCACATACAACACATCGCCGTAACGTGACTTGATTTCAATTTTCTTCATGCTGCTTCCCTCGTTTCTTCGAGGGCGCATCGCCCCCATATTGGTGGCTGAATACACTTGTCATGCGGTTTGCTGGCACCCTGACCAGATGGGCCACAAACCAAAAGTTGTTACGCTGCTGGGCAGAGTGAGGCTTATCGGCTACTGCCGGGTGTCCAGGGTGGCGGGAAGGGGCGGTGATTCCTTCATCAGCCCGAAGGTCCAGAAGGACCGCTGTAAAGGCGTGGCTGCTGCCGGTGGACACAAGATAACGAAATGGATTGAAGACCTGGACCAGTCGGGCGCGAAGGCTGACCGTCCGGGTTTTCAGGAGGCTTTGCGACTTATCGAAATGGGTAAGTCCGATGGGATCGTGGTCGCGAAACTTGACCGTTTCAGCAGGTCCGTTGCTGACGCCGCCGAAGCCCTGAAGCGCATCGACAAGGCCGGTGGCGCGTTCCTCTCTGCCGAAGACAGCCTTGACACATCCACCCCAATGGGCCGGTTCGCCCTTCACATGATGCTTGCCATTGCCGAGCTTGAATGGGAACGTAGACGGGAGGGCTGGTCCGTTGCCCGTGAGAACGCTGTCAGTCGCGGCATCCATGTTGCGTCCCGCACCCCCACCGGCTATGTGAAAGGTGATGACGGACGGCTTGTGCCATCCGAATGGGCACCCAGAATCACCGAGGCGTTCAAAGCGAAAGCGAACGGTGCGAGCTGGACGGAGATCAGCCGCCGCATGGAAGGTATCCCAACCCCGTACGGGTCGACGCACTGGACGAACCGATCCATGAGTCATCTGCTCACGAACCGGGTGTATTTGGGTGAGGCAAGGTCCGGGGAGTTCGTCCTGGCCGACGCCCATCCCCCGCTCATTGACGAAGGCACCTTCCAGCTCGCGCAGAGATCCCCGCAGCGAGCGTCCGTGAACACCATCGGTGACTTTCTGCTCACCGGAATGCTTCGATGTGCCGGATGTCGATATTCCATGAAGCCAGATTCGATGGCCCCGAAACACGGGCCGCAAGCAGGAGTCAGGATCAGGTCGTACCGATGCCGCGGGGAACGAGCAATGGGGAAATGTTCCGCGCAATGCTCCACCCTTGCCCGCGTCATCGAACCCTACGTTGAAGATCTGTTCCTTGACCGGATGAGGAAAGTGGCGACCACCACCAGCCTTGACACTTCGGCCCGTGACACCGCCATTGATGCCCGTGACGAAGCCAGGGCGCAACGAGACGCCTTCCTTGGACTCACCATCGCTGATCCCGTTGTGGCCCAAACCGAGCTCAACCGAAGGCAGGAAATCCTTGATGTGGCCGAGGCTCACTTGGCCTCCCTTGACACCGGGCCGGTGCTGGACGGTGCGCAGCTAGTGGAGGTTTGGGATGACCTCGACACAAGCGAGAAAAAGGGGTTGATGTTGCTCGGGATAGACACGATATTTCTACGCCGCGCTCCGAGTCAAGGCATGTGGCCGATCGACGGGCGCGTTCGCATCCTTTGGCGTGGCGAGGGACCGAGCGGCCTTCCTGGCCCTGGCCGTCGGAACGTTCCATTGCGGGCGTTTACTTGGTAGCAACGACCCTGCCCCTTTTGCGCTCCCGATAAGGAATTAGTCGTTTAGGACTCGGCATGGCAAGAAGCGCGGGGTCTTCTACCGCGCACTCGATGTGCTCGTGACGGTATTGAGCCGCTGCCGCGGCAGCCTCTATCTCAGTCTCGAACGAGCCGATGTGGTTATCCAGATAGCTGGCTGTCCAGGTCTTGCCGTTTGGCATGACCCCGCGATATCGCGAACGGGCACCCTTCCGTGCTCCAACGTTTTGAAGGTTCTGCGCCTGTGTGACTATGCGTAAGTTCGACCGGCGATTATCTAACTTGTCTTGGTTGATGTGATCAACTTGCCGTTCATCGCCCTTTTCCAATCCCATAATCTGGCGATGCATATAGACGACCGATCTTTTCTTCCCCTTAGCCCTTGACGTCGTGCGCCTTGCGTAGCCGCTTGAGAGGTGATCCCAGTGGTATTGGTTCAACCATTCAAAGTCTTCGGGGTCAACCAGTGCGAAAGTGGCGGGCTCGTGGGCCTGACCGTAAAGCTGTATACGACATGTATCGTTAGGAAGTGACATTGAGCTTCTACCTCTTTGTCCAGGCCCCCGGAGTTCATAGCTCGCGGGGGCTATTTTTGTATCGGTAGCAGGGATTTTAGCAGTCGCGGTAGTCACGATAGGTGACCACTTCCCGCCACGTTTGCGTTCCATGAGTCGGGCAAAGCCCTCGGCCACTGCTTCCTCGGGAGTCATGCCGCCTCGTCCCGTGCGCGTTCGATCGTCCTGACGTAATCCCCTGGGAACAAAACCCGGCGTGCCGCCTCATATCCGCCCAGCTCCCGCATAGCGAACCGGATCTCAGCGGGCCTCAACCTAGGCCAAATATCCAGCTCACCATGCTCATGATCGAACAAGCACGGAGGGCAGGCAGGGAAGCAGCCGTCAGGCTTCGTGGTTTCACCCGCGATGTACGCAATCCCCACCGCCCGCTCAATGCCACACCCGAGACACTTCTTCTCACCCTTGATTTTCACGATCACCGCGTAATCAGGGTCCGGATGGAGATTGACCAAGTGGAGACCGAGCATCAGACCCGCTCCTTATTAGGGCCGCTTTCAGCGGCTGGGGCGAGCCAGTAACTAGCGGGATCGGAGAGGTCCATGAATGCGTAATGGGTGGCCTGCTGTGCTGCCCGGGACAGTTCGCCACATGAACCCTTCGCGTACTCCTGGCCTTCGGCGGTGACCTCGAATGAGCAGCGCCCGTTGGCGTCCTCAAACTCGATGGTGATCTCGAGAGTGCGCTTCATGCTGCTTCCCACCGCTGGTTAGTGAGCAGACAAAGGGCGGTGTAAAGACCGACTAGCTTCACCGCATACGCGATCTCTTCGCGATGGTCCAGTTCGAGGTATTCGAGGATCGAAAACCCTTCCGAGTCATACGCCCGGTGATGGGTGCGGCACAGAGGCACGACGCACAGGTAATGGTCGTCGCCGCCCTTCGCCCTGGACACCGTGTGTGCCGGGTCGCAAGGACTCGTGCCGCAAACAACGCAGTCAGCTTCCTTCACCTTCGCTCGCTGGGTTGGCGATGCTGCCATTCCCTTGCCCCGCTTCACGCCGCCACCCTCGCCCTCGCCGTAGCCCCAGGATTCCGACGCTCAAAATCCCGCCAAGAACGAACCTGATCCTTCGACACACCCAACAACTTCCCAACCTCAGCCGGAAAATAGCCCTCAGAAAGCATTTCCAAAGCCCGCACACGCTCCCAACTCAACACGAGAGGCTTGCCCTTCTGAGGCGGATCGCACCACAAATGCTCCGGAACATCAACATCCACATGAAGCCCAAGGCGAACACAAACCTTGTCGGCAGCACCCAAAGACGCTATCGCCCCGTTCCGCCACTCACGATGCCGGCGATAAAGGCTATCCCCAAGGATCATGGTGATGCCATCCTCGGTGTCACCTATCTGCTCATCCACCCAGGCAGCGAATCCTGGACCGTCCAAGTGTTCTTTCAGTTCGCTCATCGCCGCATTCCCTGAAGACGAGTGATGGCGTTCCGAGCAGAGTCGTAATCCTTCGGCATCGGTGTAGGGACACCCAACTGGATCGCAAGGCGGTTGAGCAATTCGATCTGTGAATCCGTTACAGCCTTCATGCCGCCTCATCACCTTTCGGTAGCTGGATGATCTGTCCAAACCGCTTAGGGCCGGATACCTTCTCCGGCAATCCCTCGAGACCCACGGCCTCCAATCCGAGGTACCGTTCGTCTCGCTCCACCCGTTTCGCGAGGTTCGTGAAGATCTCCCGGAACTGGGCGCGGCGAGTGCCATCACCTGTATCGCCATCCAGCCAGAACGAATCCCAACCGAACGTTTCCACGGCCCGAAGCACAAGTGGTGACTGCTCTTTCAGCCAGGCCTTTCCGGAATACCAGCCGCCATGGAGCCGGGCTTTCATCGCCAGCTCATACGCGGCGGACCAGTCAGGTGTGTCCGTGCGGAGCTCAATGATCTTGTTGCGGATCTGAGCCCCGTTCGGTGCCCACTCCCTGCCATCCCGGTACAAGGCAACGATGGCTGCCTCCACCTGGGATGTCGGGAACTCCTCGAGATCCGTAAACCACAACGTCGCGGATTCCTTCTTGATGTCCGACTGCGGCCAGCGGAGCTGAAGTACCGCAACCTGCTTGAACCACTCCGAAAGTTTCACGCTGCCTCCTGAGCCTCGGCCTCGCGGGCCATCTCTGCGAACTCATGGGCACGACCCACCCCACGGTTCTTTTTCTTCCAGTCCGCAACAGCGTCCTCGTGGAGCTGCTGGTATTTGGACCGGAACTTTTTGGTACTGCCGACCTTGCCGCGCCAGAAATTGCCTTCCTCAAAAACCCAACGGGCAAGTGCTTCGGCTTTGGCGGCGTCGCGTCCGTCGATGCGGAGCAGCCGTTCCTCCTCGACCGCCCAAGTGCGGGTAGGTTCGTAAACCTTTCCGTCGGGATCGGTTTCTGTTCTCAAATCAGCAATGAGAAATGAGAGGGGGAAGTGGGACCGCGTTAGCGGGACAGGTGTCTTCTCTTGTCCTGTGTTGTCTTGTCCTGTTATGTCATGTAATACGACATTTGGTGACACCTGATGACTGGTGATGACATTGGCTTGGCTTGCGGGTTTGCGGTTCTCTCGGGACCGTTTCTGGCTCGCAGTGTTCTGGTGCCGTTTCCACGCCGGGAAATGGAGGATCACACCATCTTCATCCTGCTCATCAACCACCATGAACCCAACCTCGTGGCCGGTAGCGATGATCTCCTGGGCCTTCTCCTCGGTGGTGAATGAGTCCTTAGCGAGGTCGTAGAAAGTGATGTCAACCTCGCCGGCCTGTTTCTGAAGACGGGCCTCGGCAAACAGGGTGATGACAACTGATGACACATCGTTGCCGTGTTGACGGATCATCTTCTGAACCCGCTTGTCTCTAAGGAAACGGGTGGACATGGAAAACCAGTCGGCTTTGGGCTCATTGCTCACGCCGCCATCCCTAGGTCAAGTACGTCCTGGGCGCAACGCTGAGATTCCAACAACGCGATTAGCTCGACGGCGCGTCGGGCAACCTCAAAGCCGTTTTGTACTGAAGCATCCACCCAGAACCCCAGTTCGCGGCGGACCATCTGGTGGTCCCCCTCCCACCGAAGCTGTCCGGTACCGCGAAAATAGCCGTCCCGGGCACCCGCCTTGATGCTCACACCGTGGGCAAGCTCGACATCCCGGTTGGAGTCAAGGTCGCGCACTATCTCTGCGACCGAAGCCATTAGGCCGCGTCCCTCTGGTCGGGATCAACGTAAGCATTCTCAATTCTGGAATCTGGAAAGAGGGACAGCAGTTCCCCGGCCTCCAGGGAGGAGGGTGAGGCCGGGGATGACTGCTGCGGTGTTGGCACCGGGGAAGCGCCAAGCTTGGAAGTTTCAGATACGGCAGGGACACCTGTCGGAGTGTTCAAACCCCCTGCCGTATCCGTGGTGGTCTCTGACGACCTTTCGCCCTGGGGCGAGTTACCGGCAGCGACTCTCGGACTGCCGGTACCACGCTCCAACACGTATCTAACCGTCCCGTTCTCTGGGGAAGGTGTAATCCTGTGGCCCTCAGCCTTTAGCTCATGGATGCGGGCAGCGGCACGAGGCAGATACGCCTCATACAGTTCGGTGCCAGTGATGCCACCCTTGCCGGCGTCCTCAAGGAGCTTCAAGATGCGTTCCTTCTGGGTCATTTAGGACCGCCTTCGGCATCGGGGGCAGATGAAGGTGAAGAGCTCTCGTGCCATGCCCTATGCCTCGCCAAAGCATTCGGGTCATGATCGGTGTACGCAAGAGCCGCCGCGCAAACCGGGCAGGAATAGAACACAACCACTTCAGGGTCAGCTTCCGTGTGATGGAATCTCGCCCCACCGATAAGGGTCCAGTCCTTGAGCCTCACTGCGCCTCCCCCTTGAGAATGGACTGGTTCGCTGACACCGCTGACTTGCGGGAAGAAATCAGCCGTTGAAGCTGGGCCACATACGCCTCCAGCGCGTAGAACCGTTCCGCAATGTCGGTCTGATCCCGAAGCACCGTGCGCTTCACACGGGCAGTACGAAGATCCAAAGCAGGCAAACGCTCGCCACGCTTATTGAACGTCGCTTCCATCTCCAATAGGGCGTCATCCCACGCCTGCTCGTATTCCCAGCGGACCCCACGAACGATCTCGCCCGTCCGGCGATCAATACCGCCTTCAAGTTCCTGGGATGCCTTGTAAAGCTCCGTGGCGGCCTCATCAATGCGGGCGCTGTCGGTGCGGAGCTGGGCGAGAATGTCAATCACCTCGGCCATTACGGAACCAACCTCCGGGTACAACGGCAATAAGGGCAAGGGCCATCGTTTACCTCGGCCTCACATCCGCAACAGATCGCGGTCGGCAAGCGACGATCCACCGGCCTGAACCAATCCGCAGGAGAAGGCCACACAGGCTCAGTCTTAGGACGACGCTCAGGCCACCCAATCAAACGCTGATACCAACTCATCGTTCCTCCCACATGCGCTCAAGAGGATGGACCTTCTCCACACAACCCAAACCGTCATCCTGATACCGGCCAGAGGCAACACGTTCAGCCATGACCGGGCGACGCTCAGGACGTCGCGCTTCAGCGTCAGCGACACACACATCGCAAACCAGCAACGCCCTACGGGCACCGGAGCGTTGACACAGAACACACGGACGCTGCCGGTAGTTGTAGTCGCTCGCCTGGGCACGGGCAGTGGGGGAATCGGGGTCAATGCCAGCGCGTTCACACAGGGCAAGGAAATCCGACTGGCGGCTCATGCGGCCACCTCTTCAGCGCCGAACTCCATCGCGATCATCAGCGCCGCCTTGTCACCATCGGCAAGGCAGTCAATGGCCATGTCAAGATTCGACTGGTCAACCTTGCCGTCCACCTTCAGCCACGACTTCAACGCGGCCTTCTCATCACCACTGAGCTCTTCCTGCTGAATCAGCGAGGCAAGGTGATCCATCTTCGTCGGGGTGCGAGGTGCCTCCACATGATCCGACTCCGGGTCATCATCAGCAGGCAGCAGAAACAGATGCTTCAACCAAGTTTTCATTCCGCCCGTCGCGGCCTTGTACGGACCCTTGTCCTGCTTGTCCTGGCCCTCACCCATCCAGAACGCCTCAAGGGACTCGCCCGTGTCGGTGTCAATGATCCGCAGGTGAAGCTTCGTGATCGTGGTCTGCCCGGCCGTGGTTGACTCGGCCACCGATGGCACGATGACCAGTCCGTTCTCAAGCAACGGGCCACGGATCACCCGGTACACCTGCTCCGCTGACGTGTAGGAATAGTTGAAGTGGGTGTTGGTGCCGTCCCTGCCGATGCGATCAACGGCTTGGATGGCGGCGGCGAGCTTCGCGCTCAGGGTCAGTTTCTGCTCAGACATAAAGGCTCCTCCGGTAACGGCGGTCAGACCCAGTGCCCTCAGTAGCGATAGCCCGCTCACGCTTCAACTGATTGATGCCATTCATCACCGCTGACTTATGAAGCCGCGTGGCCTGAACAAGCTGGTCAACGGTGAGCTCCGTGTTCAAGGCCAGGGCCTCCATGACAAGAGCAGGAGCGTCAGCCTTCATCGGACACTCCAAACCGGGATCGGCAAACCCGCAGGATTCTTACCCTCACCCCGCACGATCACACCAAGCTCCTCAAGACGAACAAGAGAAGCAGTGATAACGATCGGGTCAAGCCCAAGCTGCCACTCCAACACTTTCGTGTTCGTGGTCCCAAGCACCTCAATGACTTCAACTACCTGGTCGATCGGGGCTATCGCTGTCTGGGTCATCCGTCCACCCCAACCGCGTACTCCGAAATGGTCGCCTCGAGATTGCTGATTTCGTCCATCATCAGACAGATGCGCTGATGATGTTCAACGGGCAAACAACCCCGCTCGGCCAGTTTCGCCGTGTCACGCGCAAGGTTCCTCATGTCCTCAAGGTTCCCGACCACGGCAGGGGCGTACTCGCGTTGCTTCGCTTCCATTGCTTCATCAACGGTGTCCATGACAATCACCTCTGCTTCCTCGTGTCTTCCCAGCTCGGCAGACCGCCGAGAGGCTTGAGTGCTTCGGAGAAATCGCAAGGTTCGACCGGGGCGGGACGCTGGGTGCGCTGCTCCGGTTCGGTGAAATCAGAACGGACACGCCACAGGGCAATGGCAAGGACGGTGAAGACGATCAGGGTTCCAATGGTCTCGCCCTTCATGCTGCCGCCTTTTCTTCGTGGTCAATAACCCGTGTCTCGATCAGGTACCGGACCTCCCCGGCTATCGAACGATGGTCCGCCGTGGCGGCATCGGTGAAGCGCTGGTACAGGTCGGCGGGGATGCGGAGGGAGATGCTCTTGGTAGCAACCTTCCCGCGTTGATCTTGCGTATCCATTGCGCGCAAGTTATCATACCCGTATGACGCAAGCAAGTTACACGCAACGGCGGCTCACGAAAGTAGCGTCGCAGCGAACAGCCAGAGTCCGTACCCTTGCCGAGAGAAGGGCAGATTTTGAAGCCCAGATGCGGGAATGCTCCGCGAAAGACGGCATCGTGGCACTGACAGAACTAAGCCAAGTAAGCGAACGCATAAAGCAGCTCAGAGAGCGAACCGGCCTCAAGCAATACGAGGTTGCGTCCGCCATCAATGTGCCACCACGGACCTATCAGTCGTGGGAAAACGGCGAGGTCGAAACCGACCGCGAGAACTACGTCAAGATAGGCAAGGAACTAGGCGCGTCCGCTAACTGGATTCTCTTCGGCCAGGAAGACGAACCGCCATTCGACGTTGGCCCTACCCCCGGAGTAACCGGAGGTTCGGATATGGATGAGATCCTTCGTCTTCTCCGCGAACTGGTGGGCGGTCAAGCGGAACTGAGCGGAAGGCTCTTGACGGTCGAGCGGCTTCTAGAAGATCGGCGTAAGCAGAAGCAGCCCGCTTCTCCGAAGCGCAAAGCAAGGAGCAATTAGTTACCCGCCTCAACGCAACAATCGCGGCGTGTAGGTCGGCGGCTTCGTCATGTGTTGACCGTTCCATTCAAGCTCCCTCGTGGCAGGTTTCAGTGAAACCCTCCCGCCCCCTTGATCGAGTCTCCCGAACAAGTGTTCGTAGTGAACCAAAGCCGTCGGACGAAACATCGCTCATCAAAACCTCTCCCACATTTCGAGTTGATGGACGCGCCCCTTCGGGGGCAGGATCGCTTGATGGCATCCATGCCAAAATGTGAACCTAGCCAAGTACCAACCGATACGCAATCATGGATTTAGGTAGATCCGGAAGGACAGCATGAAGCTCCAAGACCAGCCAGCCCCAGCAGACACGACCGCAGGTTACAAACCCGATCCCCTCAACCCGAAAAAACTCCGGGAATGGGACGGCCAGAAATGGACAAGCCACACAGCCCTCCCCCCAGGCACGAAAAACCCGGTGCCGAACTGGGCAATAGCGATAGGGGTAGTGGTTGGACTTATCGTCCTGGTCGTCGCCCTTGCTGACAGTGGCGGTGACAGCGATCCGGTATCCGCGAAACCCGAGCCGCCGAAAATGGTTGCGGCGAAAGTCACTGGCACGTGTCCGGGCCAAATGTTCGTTGGGCTGCCCGCCACCCTTCGCTTCCGCATGACGAACCCTGGCACCGTGGACTATCCCGCCACCTACATGGGCATGTGGGATGGGTCCGGGCCGTTCGTGCGGAACGGGGCCGCGGCGGGAGGCATTGTCGGTGACGAGGGCGACGGCTACGGCTTCCAAGGCGGATGGCAATTCGGGCCGCTCGGGGCCGGCAAGTCTCAACGGATGGCGGTGACGCTCACCCCGAAAGACGTCGGTAACTTCGATGCTCTCGAGGTCGGGTTCTGGGGCAACCGGCAGGACGAGGGCATCACGCCCTACGGGCGGGCACGGATCATCACCTGTGACGACATCACGATCAACCCCGGCCTCTGAAACAAAAAAGCCCCGCCGACCCACAAAGGGTTGACGGGGCAAGATGAATGAATGTCGTGGGGGATTCGCCCACTACGGTCTAGCGTCCAGCTTCCTCTAGCAAATCGAGGTAGTCGTCCAGGGGCAAGCTCACCCGCCAAGGCTGACCGTTCGTCCGATAAGCCACCGCAGGAATCAGATGGTCCGGCACCTTCTCCTCATGTGCTTTGCTCCACGCGGTCAACGAAAGCGTTTCGCGCCGACGGGCCTCCAGAGCCGTGGAAGGCAAAAGGAAGTCCCCGTACTTCTGGGTACGGCCATCAAGGTCACGGGTGAACGGAATGTTTCGGGCAGACAGGATGTGATCTATCTCCAGCTCGCCCCGCTTGCCCTTGTCACGGCTTGCCTTACCCATTTAGCTTCTTGCGGTCGTCGGTCCCAAGGTCATGCTCGGTGAACATGAACAGCGCGGCGCAATGAAAGGCCGCGTGGCCGAGGTGTGGCTGCCCGGTCTCTGGGTCGTTGTCCTCCCCGCTCCAGAATGCGAGCATGTGCCGCTGAAGCGCGGCATAGGACTTCGACCACTCGAACCCCTTGAGGTAGTTGTGGTCGTCGTACTTCTCGGCACCGGCGTTGAACACCCTGCCCAGCATCAGCAGAAACTCCGGGGGGATCAGATCCACTCTTTCGGGCTTGACACCCTTCTGTCCGCCCGTGGCGGATGTGGTTCTGATTTCTCCGGTCTGCTGCTGCGGCACTGGCTGCTCCTCGGGTGGCAATTTGTCGTAGTAATTGGTGACGCCGTATTCATCGACGTAGGGGTAATCGCGCATCAGTACCTCTTGTCTCGCCAGTAAAGGTGCCCGTCGTCGAATACAGCGCGATCCACATGGAACTTGCCATCGGGCCAACGGGCCACGATCGTGCAACCCTGCGACCAATCGGGGTTGACCTGAAAGTGCGGGAAAACGCCATCGTTGCGGCACATGCTTCCGTTCACATGGGCGAAGCGAAGTGCCTTCTCGGGGTAGTCCAAGCGATACAAGGTTTCCATCGAATGGATGTGTCCGAAGATGACCGACCGTCCGATCTTGTCGAGGGTCTTCTTCGGTGTGTTTTGCCCCACAAGAAAGCCGTGTCTGACGACCAGACCGTCCCTGCCGGGGACCAGTTCCACTTCAGCGTGTTCCCACCCGCGGAGGTCTTCCACAAGTTCGATGCCTAGCCGGTCGAGGTGAAGTAGCCGCCGCAAAGACATCGCCGGTTCGGTTTCCTCTGCCGGGGCTATCCCGTACATCCGCTCGGCGCGGTTCAGCAACTCCTTGGCTGGGCGGACATCATGATTACCGGCCAGTTTCGTGCGCTTCGCATTCGGTGCCGCTTCAGCCCGTCGACGCAACATGGCGTAGCCCGCGTCGATACATTCCTGCGGGGTTGCCATCGCTGCGGGGTGGTCGGGGAAACGGCTGATCGTTGGGAAGTCCAGGGTGTCACCGAGGAACACATGCTCGGTCGGCTTCATGTCCGTGACAAGCTGGTTGACCGCCGCGTCCAGCACGGGATCGGCATACGGGATCTGATGGTCACCCTCCACCACGATCAGGTCCGGTTCATGTACCGCCGCCTTGACCTTCTTCGGCTTCACGAGCGCGGGCACATGAGTGGCAGGGGAAAGGATCTTCAGCGACACAATGCGCTTGATGGAAAACTTGAGCTGCCTGAGAGTGATGATCTCCCCGCCGGGACCAAGCACTTCCCACTGATTCGGACGGGCATCCGTCACCAACCATTCATCGGGGTCCAGATCCCACTCCCGCATGTGGTCCTTGATCTTGCCGAGACTCTTCAGCGGCCGGGTAGTGATCATGGCGGTATCACCATCAATCTCAAGTCCCGGCTTCAAAGCTTTATGCGCTGTGGCGGGAGGACTGGCCTTGCCGTCAGTGATGCCTAGTTTCGCTTTGCGTTTCCGGACGGTACGAGCGGAAGTGTTGAGCCGGTCGGCGGTTCCTTGGGTGCCCAGGTCTATAAGCATCTGACGGAAATCTTCGGGATCTTCGGGCCATGCTATGGGGGTGTTTGCGGCGATGGCTACACACCTCTTTCAACTAGGCGACGGGAAAGTTGAAACGCAAGAAAAAAGCCCGCCGCCCACAATGTGAGAGCGACGGGCCAGGACATCAGGACTCGTTCGGAACCAGAAACACGACAGCGGCAGTAGCCAGGGTCGTGATGGCACCAACCAGTTCAGGGTCAACATCGATGCCCTGAATGGCGAGGATAGAAACGACCGCGCCGATCACGGCAACAACGGTCTTTCGATAACGGGCGAGCATTGGCTCTCCTTTGTTTAGAGGTACGGCGCGACCTCCGCGCTAGTACGGGAAGCCGTCAGGTGGAACGAGGATTGCTGCTAAGTACGCGGACGGCGGTTATTCGCCTGTTGCTTCGGCGTTGCCCAACGAACGTTTGACGGCTCATAGTTACCGTCGTTGTCGATGCGGTCAAGTGTCATACCCTCGGGCGGTTCGCCCATATCCGCAAGGAAGTTCTCAAAACTGTTGCGCCAGCGGTCACAGACGATGATGCCGCGCCCGCCGTAGTCCTTGTAGGCGTGGCTGCCCGGATCGTGGCACCGCTGCTTCATAGACCGCCACCGGCCATAGAGAACCGACGGCTTGTTCTTGCCGTTCATGTGTGCGTGTCCGTGGGTGCGGTTGGCCGGACCTTGACGCTGCCCAGCTATGACGCCCATCTTCTGAGAGTTTTCGCGGTGAAGGCACCCGCAAGAACGGGTTGCTTCCTTGCGGAGAGAACCACCTGCGACGACGATGGTGCCGCCGCAGTCACATCGGCAGAGCCAGGTGGCGTGGCTAGTGCCTCCAACCCGCTCGCAAACGGTGAGCCTTCCGACCCTTCGCCCGGTCATGTCGATTGCTTTGCGACCCATTCATATAACTGTAGTCGCTAGGCCGGACGCCTAAAGGTAAGAAAAGAACCTATACGAACCGTCACCGAAAAGGTTGATGACCCCCGCGTCGACGGGGGCAGATCCGTGGCCGATGGTCTTGTCACCCGGCCCGACATACATCTCTACGTGATGGGCAGTGCCACTTCCGTAAAGCACGAGATCGCCCGGTTTCGGGTCGGAAACCTGCCTGCCATTGGCAACGAGGGTGCCGGTGTAGCCACCCTCCCAGTTGTATCCATTCGGGTCGCCAAGACCGGCAGACCAGTACATGCTCGTCACGAACTGGGAGCAATCGGTGCGATACCCGGGGGGTTCCCCGGTGATGCCGTGCTTGACCGTGTACGCGCCCGGTTGGGAGTAGACATTGCGTCGCCGGCCCGATGAACAACCAGCGGCAGCGGCGAGGGCACCCGCGACGAGCCGTTCACGCGGGGTTCCACCCGTGATCCGGTCGCCGTCGATCCTTACGCCGTGTTCCTTAATCCACTTCGCGAGCTGGGCTTCACGTTCGGCCTGTGACTGCTCAAGATGGTCGACTTTCCGCTTGAACTCTTTGATGCGGGCAATCCAGTACTGGGCACGGCCCTGGTACTTGTTGGCACGGGAGTGCGATCGTGCGGCCTCACGATCTTTCTTGCGGGCATGTTTCTTGTGGCCGTTGGCGCGAGCTCGGTCGGCGGCACGTTCGGCACGGAGTGCTTTGTTGTGGTTGCCTTCGGCACGTTTGTGGTTCACCCAGAATCGTTTGCGGGCGAATGCGAGCTTGGCCCGGTTTACGCCGAGCTTTTCTGCGAGGGCCGCGAGGGCCTTCTTGATGGTGGCCAACTGTGGCCCTCCGTTCTATTTTGGCCCTTGCGGGCGAGTGCTAAAGCTGATGGGTGAGAAGCAACGAAACGATCAACACAATGACCCCCACAACCGTTCCGCTCACAAGAGGTGCGAACCAGCCACCCCAACGTTGGCGCTGCTCAGACTTCACCAATGCGACACGTTTGCGTTCCGCGTCGGTTGCATCTATCGCGCCCTCACGCTTCTCGATGGCGGTCACGCGACCGTTTGTTTTCTTGACCTCAGCTTTGATCTCGAGGAGGTCGCGGCCTTGTTCTTCCTGTCGTGCTGAGATCGCACCGAGTTCTTTGAGGATCTGGCCTGTTTCGTGTGTGGTCATGAAGCGATCAGATCCGTCACAGCGGCAAGCTGACCAAGCAAACTCTCGAGCGAATCAGGTGGGGCACCAATCGAAGCTGAACAAGTCAGGCTTGAATGGTCATAGCTTGTGGACACAATGGTCCGTTCCGTTGGGTCGCCACTGTCTGAAATCACGATTCTGTCTCCTGCTCTGATGAGTGATGCTGGGTACACGTTGCCGTTTTGGTCTTCCGCTTCGCCCTGAATTTCGATGCTGCCTCGCCAGTCAAGGCGGTTGCGTTCGTTCAGGATCAACGTTCCGATGTTGATCGCGCCCTGTTGGGTGGTGATGCCAACCGATTCGGATTTGAAAGCGCCGGGGATGCGATAGGCCGGGTTGTCAAGGTCGGTGTCGAGGAGCGACGTGGTTTCGTAGTCGCTGTTGCTGCCGGGGGGGCCGACGGACAGGTTGGTTCCGGCCCCGTCGGTGTAGTTGATTTTGATGCCGGCGACCCTGCGATCAGCGTCGGCCCCGTCACTGGCCGAGCTCGCTACCTGGTCGCGTCGTACACGCCAGGACCGTCCGTATGTGCCAGGGGAGCGCCAGTAAAACTGTTTGTCCTCATACACACCCCAGTCGTTCGGCACGTTCTGGTTGCCACCGAGAGCGGTGACTTGCTCAATGACATTTCGGAGCGAGGTGTCATCGGTGAACGTGAGATGCGGAATCACGAACGATGTTGTCTCAATCGAGTCGCTGGAGTAGGTCAAGGCCGGGGCCTGCGAGATCGCGTAGGCGATCACATCCGACCCGAAATATCCCTCGTCGGGGGCAGTCCCACGTTTCGTCAAACCGTGATTGCCGAACACCGCAAGGCGACGCACTGTCATTGACTGGTCCTTAGCGCCGACCGTGCCGAGCAGGAAAAACGTGATGAGGCCGTAACGGTAAGAAACTGTCGGGGTGAACGTGCCGGAAGCGGCAGAGTTTACGCCGGTCAAAAAGTCGGCTGACTGCTGAACCGCCGTGGCCTTATCGTCGCTCATCACACCGACGTTGCCGGTGTACGTAGCCAGCGAAAGGGAGGTGATGTCGTAATAGATCGAGGCAACTTGATTGCCCGCCCCGGCGTCATACGCGGCAAGCATTCCGGGGTTCACCTCTGTTGCCGGGGTGGTCAACGTCAGGGCCGGGAGCGCACTCGCGGTGTCCGTTTCGGCTGTGGGGCCACCGATGGAGTTGAACGTTGCGAGCTGGGCGATGCGAAGGTCACGGGAAATGTCGGTCCAGCGACTAACGTCCCGGTCCACGAATATCTCACGGAACGTTTCGTACCTATCAAGAACGGTCACCCAGCCGGACAAATTGAGATTGACCTCATACGGGCCGGACTGCGGGGTGCCGCTTATATAGCCATCGTAAATCGTCCCTTGTGCCCCGTACACGACCACCCGGCAAAAGAGGTTCTGATAGTTCTCCCACTCACTAGGACCGAACGGGCGGGGCACGGTGAGGCTGGCCGATCCGAACCCGCCAGGGTTGGATGTGTCGAATGAGAACGATGTGATCTGGTTCTCAGCATCAGCCTCGTCGGGGCCGTAACGGAGAATGCGACCATCGCCCAGATAAACACTGGCAGCGATCCACTGGTCGGCAGACATTTACCCGTCAACCAAGTGAACTCGAGGTGTAACCAGCAGTTCTGCGGAAAGGCTGTCTGAGGTTCCCGCGTCGGCCTGTCCGTTATCCACGTCGTCACGGCGGGCCTTGACAACGATCCGGCCCTTCGTGTTGTTACGGGTCGATGGCGGGATCTTGAGGTAGCGCCCTTCCCGTATTGGTGTGGTGCCCGTTGCGGTGCCGGTTGAGTTGTCCGTGATGGCTGACTCATGGTTCAGCTCAACGCCGTAGCCGGACCACATGGCCGGGTTCAGGATCGTGGCGGACGTAGCGAGAGTGCTTACCGACAGGTTGTCGTAGTAGCGGGTAGTGGCCGAAGTCGTGGTGGCATCGTAAAAACCGTAGCCGCCCGAGGCAAGTGCACCCGCCGTAGCCAACGACGAATCTGCGGCAACGCTAAGGCCGGTGCCCGTGCCACCACCTCTTTGATAATCATAGACCAGCACGTTGCCCGAAGCATCAGCAACGACAGTGAGCGAGCGCCAACTGTCATTGATATCAAGGGTGCCCGAAGTAGCCAGAACCGTTTCAGTGCCAGCAACCCGCTTTATCAAAACGAGCTGGTAAAGGGGTGTGCCTCCCCCCACGTTTACATATACGGCCATCAACCAGTTGGATGTATCCACGTACCGCAATAACAGTCCAAATCGTGTCGCAGCACTTGGGGTGGGAAGTGTCGGCACGTAGACTTCACCGCTAATAACCGTCAGCGCAAGCGCTGATGATCCCGCCCGTAGATACCTGCCGTTGTTGAGCGCCGAATCGGACACCGCAGATCGGTAGATCCACTGGTTGGCCGTATCAACCTGAAAGTCATCGGCATCACCAGCACCCGCATACGTGCCAGCCGGAACCAACAGGGGTGTTTTGCCGGTAACGGCACCCGCCGTCTGGGTGCTGAAATCGTCCATCGCTACAAGCGCACCCGACCCGACCTCCGGTGTCGAGTTGCCCCTGAGTTTCGTGTAATTATCCGCAGGGATCGGCATCAACAAATCAATGTCCACCGTGGGGGAACCAGACGTGGACATGCCCTCCACCCGGAACTCACACGTATGGCCGCTAGGCAGCTCCTTGATGTTCACCGTTCCCAAATCAAGGTCATACCAGCCCGCCGAGTTCGGAACCGAAACCCACTTCTCCTTCGTGAACGGCCCCTCACCCGACCGCCACGCAAGCCTTATCCGCACCGTTGTCGCGGACGGATACACCCGGCACCTCAGCTTCCACAAACCCCTATGGGGCTGAGCCGCCGCCTTACAAATCGAAATCGGTGAAGTGGCCAAAGCGGCACGAATAATGTTCGTCGCAACCGAACCCGCCCTGGTATTAGACGAACCACCCAAGGCAGTCAAACCAGACGCCAAATCCAGACGAGTAGCCTCCACCGCCGACGAATTGAAATTAGCCTGATAACCAACCTCAATGTGATTGCGATTCTGCGCCGACAAATCCTTAACAATCAACTCGCCCCACGCATCCACCTGACCCGGCACCGAAGACACCTCAAAATAATCGGTAGGCCCCGACAAAACCTCAGCCGCCCACAAATTGATGTCATCCACACACCAACCCATCGCCGCAGAAGTCACGTTCAGAACATGAACCTTCGCCCTCGCACCCGTCGCACCAAACAGACGACTCACAGAAACCCGCTGCCACGAACTAGACAAAGTGACAGTAGCCTCAGACTGCCCCACATTCGCAGAAGCCGCCGTCAACTCCTCAAGCCTTATCTTCACCTGCTTCCCAACATCCGCCGACGACCGCGCAATCACATAACAAGACGCGCTATAAGCCGTAGACACCGAAACCGTCACCACAGACGAAGCAACAATCCCCCGGTTATTCGACGAAGCAACCGCGATATACCCGGAAGCCACACCCGAATTGAACTGGTCCGTCACCCTCGTCAACGTCGAAGAAGTGGTCGTCCAACCCGTCGTGTTCGACTCAAACGTGCCATTCACCGCAAGGTTCGTGAAAGTCCCGAGCATCACCTGGGCCAGCCGGCCATACGGCTTGCACTCAAACGTTACCGTGGCCTCAGCATGACGCTGCCTGAGCAACACCCCCGACACCGGCAAACCAGTGATCGAGATTGCCTCTAGGTCGAACGTGACTGCCGTCCCACCATTCGGCGTGTGGGTCAGGGTGCCCTTGTTGCGGTGCGCCGACTCAACCAGCTCCTGAAGGTTGTCCACCGCATCAAGGAACGCGGCATCGTTGCTGCCCTTGAAGTACACCGCGAACCCACCCTCCGGGTTCAACGCACGGGAGCGAATGCGGCTACGGCCCTCCGAATCAGACCCCGCCGCCCACGTATCCTCACGTGCCACAATCGGCAGGGTGAGACCGTCCGGCTGCGCATAAATATCCGGGATCGGGACTGCAAAAAAGTCATATGAACGAGTGCCATCCGAAAGGACGAGAGATTCAGCCATTGGTTGAGTAAGCCTTTCCTGCGGTAGGACCGCCAGTACGTACCTTGCGAACCACATCAACCAACGCCTCATTCGCCGCGGCCTTGATCTTGTTTGAATCCACAGCACCGTCCTCAACGATCACCGTCAATTGAATCGGCTGCGAGGAACGCAAAGCCGCCTCCTGCTCACGAGTACGAACCGTCTCACCGGCCAGCAAAGTCGCATCAACCTCAGAACCAATCGGTCCCTGAACAGTGCCGCCCGAATGGAACTTCGGCTTGAACTGCTCATAGATCGGCTGCTGCGCCGACATGATCGCCAAACTCCGATTCGTCGCCGCGAGCTGCTCCTTCAACAAAGCCGCAACCTCAGAATCCGATGCGGTCAAAGCCGCACCCTCCGAAGTGACGGTCACACCCAGATCCGCAAGCTTCAACTTCGTCTCGAAAATATCGCCACCCTTGCCAGTGAAACCAGCAAGGTCCGTCAAATTGCCCTCACCCGTTCTCAACTCAGAAAGGGACTCCTTCGCCGCCTTGAAACCCTTACGGAACCCAGGGAGCTTCCAATGAGTCGCGCTCGCTTTCGGTGACGCCTTCTTGATCGCCTCAGCAAACGAATCACGAACATTCGACAAATACCCAATGGACCGCATGATGCTGCGCTTACGGTCCTGCTGAAGCGCAAGCTTGCCCTGATACTGGTCCGTCACATCACTCAACTCCGCATCCGTGAACTCCGACCCGCCAGGGCCAGACTCGGCAGACGCCAACGACTCACGAATATCAATGCGCTCACCGAAAACATTCAGAATGTCAGCGTTATCGTTGAGCTTGTCCAGCAACGGAAAATCAATGCCCCGGTTCGCCATCTTTTTGAACAAACGGGAACGTTTCGCCGTGCCGCGATCAGTGCTGTTTTCCTTCACCTTCGCCAGGCGATCAACGAACTTTTCGTTGCCGTCCTCCTCACCCGATACATCAACGTTCTTGTGTAGGTACTCCGCGAGGTTCTGAAGGATCGGGATGCCACCCGTCGGGTTAGCCATCGCCGATGCCTTACGCACCTTGTCAATGATCGTGGACTTATCCTCACCCTCGAGATCACCGAAGTTCGCCCATGTCTGAATGAGCTTCCACAGGGCACCCTTTTTGCCGAGGGGGCTATCGGAATCCTTCACGCGGCCACGAAGACGATCGAGCAAAGTAGTGCGGTTCTCAATGCGGTTCTTGCGCTTACGCGCCTCAATCTGCGCGGCAGAACGAACGGAACCACCGGAACCCGGATCACCAACAGCCTGAGCGAACGTCTTGCCACCCAAAGACTTACGAATGTCATACGGGCCGGTGTAATGAGCATTCTTGTCTGTGACGAACCTGTCGCCATACCACGCCCCAGTGCCCTGCGACCCGAACATTTTGGCCGCAACCGCCGCATTCAGCACCGGGTTCAGCATCTTCTCGTAACCGCCGTACTTACTCACACCATACGAATCACCGTAAGGGCGGGTGATCGCGAGCCAGCCGTAACCATCAGGACTGCCGTCGCCATTATCGTCACCCATCGAACCCGGCTTCAACGCGCCTTCGCCCTGCGACATCTGGGCGAAAGTCACACCGGGCATGTCCGTACCAGCCCAATCGCCGGCAGCCTCAGCGAGAGCAGCAGCAACATTGAATGACAGTTCCGGCAGAGCATTCCATGCCGAACTCGGGAACATCGCGCCAGGGAACGTGCGGTTGATGTTCACCCCGCCACCCATCGCCATCTTGCGAAGGACGGAGCCACCCTTCTGGAAAGCAGTATGAACGTGATCGGAATGGCCACCGATCGCACCCGGAACCTTCGAGCCGTACTTGATGTACCAGCCAACCGGGTCATAGAAAAGCTCGGTGATGCTGCCACCCCACTTGCTGGAGGCATCCATGAAGTACGACATCATCTCCGGGGTCGGGCTAGAACCGTTCGACGCATCGAAAGCGCGGCCCAAGTAATGGTAGGAGCCAGGGGCATGGGTGCCGCCCGTGGTGGAAGTGATCGTCAGACCATGCGACGTCGCCATCTGCATGGCAGCAGCGAGATTGCCGGTAGCGCCACCCAAAGGTCCACCACCATCAGCCGGACCTTTCACCTTGCCCTTGATGTACTCCTTAGCCGCATCAATCAGATACGGGCCAATGGGCGTAAGCGGCTCCGGAATGTTCGGCTTCGGAAGCCTGTCCATGAAGAAGCTTGCGCCCTTACCAACAAGGTCGCCGGCAGCACCCTTCGCCGCATCCCAAACGTCACCACCATTGATGAGCCCGACCGGACCACCAACCTGAAAACGGGAAGCCTTCTTGAAGTTCAGATGGTCAAGCTTGTCCTTACCGACAGCCTTCACGGCCTCACGGTTCAAGACATACTCACCGCGCTCGAGCAGGGCGGGAACAGAGTCACCCGAGGGCTTGCCGAGGTTTATCGGCCCGCCACGCTGGAACGTGTTGAAAGTCTTCTGCGCCTTCGTCTGTGGACCCTCAATCATCCCCACCGCATCAATGTTCGGCAGGCCAGGAATCGCGTTGATCGCATCAATGATCTTGTTGACCACCGAAATGACCGCGTTCCCACCAGTCTCAAAAATGCCCTCAACCTTGTCCCACGCACCACCAAAAACCTTGCTAAGTAACCCGCCCAACACAGACACCGACTTACGAAGCGGTGTGGACATGGCCCTAACAACCCCAAGCACAACCTTCGCGGACCCCCGGAAGATGTCCTTGATGCCATCCCAAGCCTTCCCCCAATCCCCCTTGATGACACCGGACACGACCTTCACCGTGCCACGCATCACCTGCATCGACCCCTTGATGTAAGTCCAAGCGCCCTTCCATGCCTCCTTCGCGTTATCGAACGCGAACTCCGCAACCCTCCCGAACGCCTTCAAGCCCACAGCAACAGCCTTCAAAACATCCTTGAAGTCCTGGTTGTGCTTCGTGAACCGCTGAATGTCTGCCGCGTACTTCTGCAGCGGCAGCCCCGCCAATGCCTCAGAAACCTTGCCCACCGCCTTGAACACAAGGGTGCCCAATGGCTCAAAAATAACCTTCATCGTGTTTCCGAACTTCTTCAGGTTCTCACCCGTGTCGTTCGTATCCTGGGCGGACTTCTTGATCGTGTCCGTTCCGTCCTCAAACTCCTTGATGAACGGCTTCAGGTTGAAACGGCCCTGCTTGATCGCCTCTGCCATGTCCGCACCGGCACGCTTGCCGAACACGTCCATCGCCAAGCTCATCTTTTCCACCTTGGAAAGATCGCTCTGGTTGCCCATCAGATCCATGATCTGACGCAAACCCTTCTTCGGATCACCAACAGCAACACCTAGCTGCTCAAAGGTTCCCTTGAGATCCTTCGTCGGCGCGACCAGATTGCCGATCGCCAGCTTGAAACCAGGGACCATCGTCTGGGAATTGACACCGGCCCGCTCAAAGTTCGCGAACATTGACGCGGCCTCACCAAGATCAAACCCAAGGGTCCTAAGAGGAGAACCGAACTTCTGAACGTCAGAGGTCAAATCCGAAACGGATGCGCCCGACTTCTGGTAAAGACGGAACAGACCATCCAACGTCTTGGTCTGCTTCTTAACCGGAACCTCCCAGTCAACAAACGCACGACTGACCGACTTGATGTTGCCCTCAAGATCCGTCTTCGTAAGGCGCGACAGCTCCACAATGTTGCGGGCCATCGAACGAAGCGGCTTGCCCGTCAACCCAAGGCGCTGGTTCAGCCCCGCGATCGCATCAGCGGCAGTGCCCGCGTCCGTAGGAATCGACGCGAACACCGACTTGAAATCCTTCTCCAACTGCTTGAGCGGCTTACCGGTCTTGCCCGTGCCAACACGAATCTTGTCGAACGCATCATCAAACTCCGCGCCCAAGTCATACGCAAGCTTTCCGATCCCTGCAACAGCAAGGCCGGCGGCTAGGGCTCCGCCCATAGCAACACCGGCCATTTTGCCTGCTTTACTCATGTTCGCCGGGGCGAGAGCAGTGGCAACGTCCCTATTCAGTTGAGTGAGATCACCCTTGACCTCTACATACGCTGTACCGATGGGACCAGTCACTGCTCACCTCCTTTAGGCTTGCTTCGCTCGACTCGAGATCTGTTGGAGCTCGTCAAGGGACACGCCCTGAGGGGTCGTGAGCTTGAGAACCGCCCACAGCGCGGCCTCCGGCGGCAAGTGCCTTGTGAGCACATAGAGCCGCCGGAGTCCCACCGTGTGAATCTGCTGCCCTAGGTCCAGCCCATAAAAGCGCTGGAAGTCAGCCTCAACCGCGTCCCAGGTGTCATCACCCAGCCACGCGGAGAGGCTTAGGATTCCCCCAGGGAAGCCCCTGCCTTCTCAATCAGCTTCTGAACTGCCTCGGTGCCTTCCTTGATGCCAAGGTCGAGGTCCCAGAACTCGGCGGCCTGCTTCGGCCCCAGACAGATCGAAATGATTTCGTCAAGGTCCTCCTGCTGTGCAGCACGAAGGAACTTGAACGGGAGCTTCGGCACGAGGGTGAACTTCTTGCCACCCAGCATGATCGTTGCCCCGGACTTCGAGGATGCGGCTGTTGATTTAGTTTCAGCCATCAGCTCGCCGTCGCGTACTCGGTGTCACCAGTGACCTCGTACCATGTCGAGTTGCCGTTGTCCGGCTTCAGCGCCTTCATGGTGATGGGAAGCACTGCCGCGTTGGTGCGGACGAGCGTGACGTTGACATCTTCGGAGACCGTGGAACGCTCAAGAACGTAACGAGTCTTCTTGGTGCCATCCTGAATGTCCAGCACGAAGGCGTACTCCACAATGGCGTCGTCTTCGTCCGGCGGGTCATACCGCCACGATGCGGCTGCGGCGTTCGACCATGTACCGCCACCGAAAGCAAGCGAGGTGGACAGACGGTTGAACTGGAGCAGGTTGAACGTGATGGCCATCGTGGTGCCGGTCCTGATACGACGAACCGCTGAGGCTGACTGCCACGCGCCAATGTCCTGCGTGGTCTGACCGAAGTTCAGACTGACTCCATCCTCGGATGTGTATCCGAGGTCAATGAAAGCGCCGTTGAGAGTGGCGACTTCCGTGGTCGGTAGGGCGGTCCCTACCGGGGCGACATAGATATTGCCCTTTGCTGCGACGAGAACTTCATCTGCGTCGATCGGCATTGGTGTACCTCCTGCCCCGGAGGGCGTTGGTTTTTACTGAGGGGTGCGCCGGGGCGCGGGTGCTACTCGGACGACTCTTCGAGTCGAAGTCCTGCGGCTCTCACCGCTGTGCGGAGAGGCGCATAAGGGGGGTTGTTTACGCTGCCGTACTCGTCCAGGTGTCCGCCGTAATCGGTGTTGACAACGAAGATCCGGCCATCGATCTCGGTCACCTCAACCTGCTGGTGACTCTTGCGCGGCATGATCTTGTGCTTGACGTAAAAAGCGCGATCGCGAACGTCAAGGCCGATCTTCCGCAGACCCTCGATGTACTCAGGGTCCTGCTCCAGCTCGTCAAGACCGTCAAGGCTCGGGATGTACTTCATGCCGCATGCCCGTAAACGCTCGCGGAAACGATGTACCGCTGCCGGGGCGGTTTGAACTCCGTATCGGGCAGTCGGCGCGTCGTGAACCTGACCGCTGTGATGACCGCGCCAGTGTGGGTGGCGGCGGGCATTGCCGTGAGCGCCGAGCAGACAGCCGTGCGGAGATCCGCCGCTTCTTCCTGATGCTCAATGCCATCACCGGACGGGTAACAATCGATCTGTAGGTAGTAGACGTTGAAATGATCGACGTCCTTGGCCGAAACCTGGCCGGAGTCCATCTGGTAAACCTGAACCCATGCCTCCGAAGTGTCATCCGGGGCCTCGGGAACAACCTGCGTCGAAAGCTGGCCGTCAAGATAGGTGGTGGTGACGAGCTCGCAATCGATCATGATCCGGCCTCCGCCCCGGCGACACGGGTAACGGTCGCCTCAATGTGATGGGTCGCGCCGGTCTGTTCGTCCGCGACGGGCCACGGCTGGCCGAAAAACTCGTACCGCTGGCCTGCCACAACCACGCCATCAATGTTCGTCACATCCTCATCGGGACCCAGGACCAGCATCCACTGGCTCGAAGCAAGCTCCTCGCCTTCATCAGAACGCTGCCGCTGCTGAAAAGCACACAGCGTGTCCGTGGTGGTCTCCGACTTGATCTTCGCCCCGTACCTCGTCTCCGAGGCCGTGTTAGAGCGATGAATCAGGGTGCAGGGCTGCTTGAGCAGATCGGTAATCATGAATCTCCTCGATCAGGGACCGCATCCGGTCGGGTTTGCACTTAGCTGCGGAATACCGCTTCATCAACCGCTTCGACCCAGGGGAACCCCAAGCGCGGGACATACGCGGCTCCGGTGGATGCCAGCAATGAGTGAGGTCCGCGTCACCCAGCCACGCCTCACCAGCCAACGTGTGAAGGGCGATCGCATACGACAGGTCCTCCTGCCCCCAACCGACAAACCGGGGGTCCATCGGGATCTCAAGCAGGGTTTCGCGGCGGGCGACAATGAACCCGCCACCCGCAACGCCGTGATACGGGCGCTCCGCAAGCTCATGCCACGGACGGCCCTCATACAAAGCCGCCGTGGATTCCTCGGTCAGGCGATGAACGAGGCTGTGAGGCTTAGCCCATCCAGCGCCAAGCTCAACCGCCCTGACCGCTTCCGGAAGACCGTCAGTCCAACAATCTGCGTCGGCGATAATCAGAACGTCTGCGGAAGATCCCTCGATGGCCGGACGCAGCGCGTCGGCCTTTATCCAAGGCACCCCGCCGTAAGCGACGGTGACGGGCCAAATGTGTTTCCCGCGGACCCAACCGAGAGCCCGCTTCCGGTACTGGCAGGTTCCCCCGAAGGGAATGACGACCTCTACTGAGGACACGGGTCATGGATAAGTGCCGGCTGTTGCTCACCATGAATGATGAGTTCTTCGTTCGGGTCCTCACGGAAAAACCAAGTCTTGAAAATCTCCTCAATGCCAGCCTCGCCCTGGGCCTCGAGGATCGCGCCGTACTGCCGCCAATGAGCGCCAGCCTCCGGCGGCAGATCCGTTGCCGCATATGCCGCGGCACCATTCCGGACCTTCGACACGAACTGCCCAACCGAGCGATAAGGGAAATGGTGAACGCACATCATGTCCGTGACCGTCTTCGGATGACGAACACCCGGGAACGCGGCGGAATGATTGCCCTGGTGGATCGTGACGCCCTCCACCGCCCTCACGGCCACCTTGCGAAGCGGGGCCTGTGACGCCCTGCGCCACTGAATGCGTTTCAACGGGTCGGGGTCATCCGAGTCAACGCCGGTAGCTACGTGGTCGTACAGCGCGGCCTCCGAGACGAGAACGTCATCGTCCAGCACCGCAAGGCCGCCCCTGATCGTGCCGCCAAGCAGAACGTGAACCTCGTCGGCGTCGAATGGGACGATCCAATCGGCCCCGAGCTGACGGGCCATCTCGGCGAGGGCGGACATCTTCCGGGCTTGAAAGTAGCCGGTCTCGGGGTCATCAACCACGATGACATCAAGGCCGTCAAGGATCTCGCGGGTGCCATCAGTCGAGCCGTTGTCGGCAACAATGACCTGATCGACGTTGCGCTTCATCCAGCCAACGGTCTGACCGATGATGTCGGCCTCGTCCTTCACCATCGCGACACCGACAACCATCAGTAGCCCTTCCCTGCCCGCGTGTCACCTATGTGGTGAACCAAGGGAGCATCGAACTTGCCTCCCCAGAACGTCGATACGACATGTGGGTCCTCAAAGACACCGATGCCGAACTTGCCCTCGCTGTTGGCTTCCTGCGGCCAGCCTCGCTCGGCAATGTCACGGCGGTAGACGGAAGGGTTAGTCGAAAAAAAGCGGCGATGGGCAGTGTAGGTGTGTCCTTCATGCTGCCCTTCTTCGAAGTCGTCAGGATTCAATTCAACAATCCCCCCGGCCTGAACCTCTTGCGGGTTCCATGCTTGACGTTTCAGGCACACTTGGGCGATGTGCGGGTCAGCGGCGAGCGAGGCCATTGCCTCAAGCTCGACCGGCTGGTTGAAAGTGAAGTCGGCCTCGAGGTGAAAGATGAACTCCGCATCCGTCTCCAAGATCTGATCCCAGCCGTGCTGGATCGCCCCGGCGAACCCGAGGATGTGGGCGCGGTCATCAACCACCACCACTTTCTCCGGGGAAGGCAGGTTCACCAGCGCGGAAACGAGGGTCTGCTGCGCGTACTGGTCGCGGCCATCAGTGATGAAAAGGAGCGTGTACCTCAAAGCGTTATTGCCGATCTGAACCCAAGGATCTCCGACGCCGGCACCGGGTCCTGCGGCATCGAGTCAGGGTCGACCGGATTGCGTGGGGCGAACTTACGGGGCGCGTCGAAACGATCGGCAACATCGATCACAGCCGTCTGGATTCCGGTACAGACATCCATTGTGTGGCCGTCACCGGCATCCGACTCGCAAGCCAGCAGGAGTGCCCGTGCCACATCGTCAACGTGAATGAAATCGCGGGTCTGGGTGCCGTCACCGTCAATGCGGATCGGCTCCCCCGCGGCCTCAGCCTTCTGCCATGCCGCCATCACGCCGGGTTCCGCACCCCAATCACGCTGCTTCGGGCCGTACACGTTCGCGAAACGGAAAATGGTTGCTGCGGGAAGGATGTTCTCGCAAGCCCACTTGCTGCCCGCGTACGCACCCAACAGCGGGTTCGGGGCCACACAGGTGGACGAAAACACGATGCGTCCCGGAAAGATCTTCTTCAAGTGAACCGTCGCCTCCAGGTTCCGTTCCCACAACTCCACCGGATCAGGCCACCGGGCACATGACATTGCGGCAAGGTGAACGACCACATCAGCGTTGATCGCTTTCAGGTCCCGCATGTCACCAACATCCCAATCGATACCCTGCGGAACGTTGATCCAACGGCCAAGCGACAGGTCATCGCAACCGCTGACTTCATGGCCGCAGTCCTTGAGAAGGCCGGCCACGGTAGAGCCGATGAAGCCCGCGATGCCCGTCACATAAACCCTCACGCTGCCATCCAGTCCAGGATGCGCTCACGATGAGTAGCGCCCTTCGCGGCACCAAACAAATGCCACCGGCCCACATTGAAACCGATCGCTTTCATTGCCTGCCGTGTCTCCCACTCCCGATGTTCCTCACCGGGAATGTTCTGAACGTCAAAGCAGATCGTGACGGAATGAATCTTCCAAATCTCACCCGAGTCAACGAGGTCATTCAAGATGTCCACCTCGGAGCCCTCACAGTTGATCTTCACGTAAACGATGTCGTCGGCGGTCAAGTTGTCCCTGAACCAGTCCGACGCGGAAACGAAATCGCAGGCAGTGACCACCGACTCGTCCACGCCATCCCCTGCCGGGTAGACGGATGCCTCGAAGTGATCGTTGACCCCGAACATGTTGCGCGGCCCGGTGCTGTCACTGAGGCCAAAGTTGAGGAGAGTCACATGTGGCAAATCACCGAAGCGCCGCTCGAGTTGAGCGAACTGGACGGGCATCGGCTCAAAAGAAAAGATGCGGTCAAACCCCATGTCGGCCACGGCCTCAACGGTCGTGCCGTCATACGCCCCAATGTCCAGAAAAACCTTCATCCGATCGCCTTCACGATCTCGTGATGAACCTGATTCTTGATCTTCATCGACGGGGCGCGGTTCCTGGAGTCCTTACGCACATGGGCGCGGTACACGGCCTCCGGTATTGCTTCAACTGATGCGCCAGCAAGGTAGGCGCGAAGGAACAGGTCCCAGTCCTCGTACACGGGCCATTCTCGGAACCCGCCGATCTCCCGCAGGATGTCCGCTCGGGCGGCGGTGCCGATCACAAGCCAGTTGCCGTCAACGAGGCAGTCACCGGAGCATTCGTGGCTGTGTCCGGCCACCTTCGGCACATACGGGGCTTGACGGTGAGTGCCGATGTATTCCACGGCGGGGGCACGAAGGTCCGCAAGACCGTGATACATCGCATCCACATAGCCGGGGGTCAGCTCATCATCCGCGTCCAGGAAAATCACCCATTCGGATTCGACAGCTGCGAGGCCGGCGTTCCGGGCCTTCGCGAGCGTGTCACCATGCGAATGAACCACCACCGCCTGATCGAGCGCGGACGGAATGGCACGGGACTCCGCGAGCTCCACCCACTCCGACCCGCCGAACGTTGACACCACGACCGTGGCATCCATGATTGACCGCTGGCGAGGATCGTGAACCGTTACGCCCACAGGTGACTCCGCTTGCGATACCGGAGCTTGTCCTCATGGAAACTGGACTGGCCCAACTTGTAAGTATCGTCCTGCTCGGCCTGCCCATCGAGATGATGCTTGTGCTCCACGATCGCATCAGGCGCGTACACGTAAGCGCCGCGGTGACGGGCCGTGTCGATCAGTTCCCGGTCACAAAAGTTATGTGTGTATCCCTCATGAAACGGGCCGGGGCCACCATCAACGGTCGGCGCTTCGGCGTACTCGCGGGTCATTAGGAAATGCGTGGCATGCTGATTCGGACGAGGCCGCAAATCATTCACGCCAACCACATCGGCCTTCGCATCAACCATTGCCTGCTTCGCCGCGTCCAGCCATCCCTCATGCCAAACGAGGTCATCGGCGGCAGCGAACACGAACGGGGCATCCGTTTGTTTCACAGCCTGGTTGATCTTGCGGGCATAGCCGCCATCAACCATGATCCAATCCGCGCCCTCCCTGACCAAAGCATTAATCTCAGGGAAATCATCCGGGTCCGCTATGAACAGAACCTCAGCGTCAGGGGTTGCCGCGAGGGCGGAATCAAGGACGGGCCGAACGTGCTGCGGGCGATCAAGAACCGGGATCAGGATGGTTAGTTCGCTCACGACACCAAGCTCTCGAGGTAATCCTCGGTTGCGGTCGGGGTGCGGATCTCATAGTTCAGGGAGCCCACGGTGCGGCGGACAATCCTGCGTTCAATGTTCGTGAGCGCGAAAGCCGTGGTGGCCTCCTTGTTGAACGACTTCATGTGCTGGTAAGAACCGATCTGCTCCGACTTAGAAGTCAGCCCCTCGCTATTCGCGAGAGCCCTGCCGACCAGTTCAATCGTGAGACCCTTGATGATGTCCGGGACCGGCGTGAGAGCCGCCGCCCAAGCGTCATCCTTCAATGCCGCGTCAGCGATCGCCGCCGTGGCGAAATCCAGCAGCATCTCCACCGAAGCCTCCTCGGTGGCGGTGAAAGTGCGCCCTTGCCGGGTCGCTACATCAGTAACCGTTGCGAAAGCCACGGGCGCTCCTTTCCACTAAAAACACAACGGCGCACCACGACCGAAGCCGTGGTGCGCCAAGTGCTTATGAGCCGTAACCGCCGATGTTGTAAAGGCGACCGTGCTTCTTCTCGTTGCCGTACTTCAGACCGATCTCGCCATAGATCTGGAACTTGTCAGCAGCACCAGTCTTCGACAGCGGCTCCACGAAGAAGTGACCCTTACCGGGCACCTCAAGGAAGCAGACATCCAGGTCCTCAAGTGACAGGATGTAGGCCTCGTCAGCCGGAGTGTGACGGTTCAGCATCACGTTCAGCTTGCCGAAGTCAGTCTCAATGCTCTGGCAGTTGACACCACCAACATTCGAGTCCTGCCAACGGTAACCGTCCGTAGCGTTGACGAACGCTTCGGAGACAGCACGCTTCTGGGCCGAACCGACCATCAGAACACGGGTCTCGCCTTCCATCAGGCCACCGTTGTCATATGCCATCTGCATGACATCGAGAACGTCATCCTTATCAAGCGCCGTATCAGCGTTGTTCTTGACATTGGTGGTGACGACGCTCTGGAGACCAGCGGTCTTGCGAGCCGAGGCGTTCGTAGTCGGTTCCACCAGCGTGTTCTTGATGAACCCAACCTCAACATCCCGAGCAATCTGCTTGAGGTGCTGCTGGAGCTGCCAGTCAACTTCGTTGGTGACAGCGTTCGTGCCAGTGCCGGCGACACCGAGCGGATGAAGCGACCCGTTGGAACCAATCTGACCAATGGCAGCCTGCTTGGTGTAGCTGATTTCCAGCTGCTCCTGGTGGATCTCGACTACGTTACGAACCGTGGAACGGGTCCGTGCGGTAGCGGTCGGTGCATCCGCACCTTCGAGACGCTGACGGGCTTCGTCAGCGTCTCGAAGGTCGTAGGTGGACCAACTGAACACAGTTGAATCGACGCTCGTGCCTCCGGTGAGACCACCGATGGATGAGAGCAGAGGGGTGTCCTGCGGCGTGATGCCAATGAGTTCACCCGTGTAATTGGGAAGGTCGAAGGTATCGCCCTGACCTGTGATTCCGGCCATAATGGCCTCCTTGTGTTATGCCCGAGAGGTCAGAAGTAACTTCTGGTTCTTCAGGCGCATTGACGTGCGGAAATCGCCCTTCTGCTCCGCTTCACGGATCTGGTCATCCAGGTCCTTCGGGGGAACAGGGGTGCGAGCGCCGCCATCACCGGGAGGGGGCGTTTCGCCTGGGAGCGTTCCCAGGTCTTCGAGCAGACTTTCCGCATCAGCGGTGATCTCCTCGACGGTCTCCCCGGTCAGCCTTCCGGCCAACTTCGGGGGGAGGTTCTTCTGAGCAGCGACGGTCGCCCGCAACTGCCGAACTTCAAGTTGATGGTTCTGGTTCTTGAGGGCTTCGAGTTCCTTCTGGGTTTCAGCCAGCACCTCTTCACGCTTCTGGGCCTCGGACTTCTCGGCGTCCTCGATTTCCTTCAGCCTCGCGAGGGCTTCATCGCGTTCGGCTTTCGCTTTCTTCGCGGCCTCACGTTCAGCCTTGATCGCGTTGGAAACCGCATCCGGCTTCTCAGCCTGCGCGGCGATCTCCTCCGGGGTGGCCGCATTGATCGGCGTTTCCGGTTCTGCAACGGGTGCTGCTTCGCCCACCGGGGGCGTCGGGACTACGGGGTCCATACGAATGGCTCCTTATGTGAGGCGCGTCGAGCGCCATGAGGGGTTACTTCGGTTCAGGAGCGAAGCTCTGGGCCGGATCAGTGATGACCGGGCCGAGCTCGCCGTGCTGCTGAACATCCACGCCCTTCGGTGTGGCTGTCTCATTGAACTTGTCGAGGTTGCCGCGATTCTTGGCACCTCGGGTGTAAACAATTGGCTCCGCGGAACAGCCGCAAAAATTGTGGAGCGGAAGTGGGTCTGCGGTGCGGAACTGAGCGCCATCCAACATCAGGCAGTAATCACAAGCGGCACCATCAGCCACCCGCTGAAACCCGGCAATGTCAGGATCAATCTCACCGACCGCCTGCAACGTGTTTCGCATTGCCATCTGAACATCCATCGCCGCCGAGCTCGCCGCACGAGCCTGCCCGTAACCGACCGCATCAGCCCACGGCACCCGATCACCCAGGGCGGACCACAGGGTGATGAACGGACGGCGATAAACCTCCTCGGGGGAAGTGCCACCACGCGCCGCAGCACCAATCAGCTGCTCAACATCCACGCCAATGGCGGGACGATCCAAAGCGCGGGCAAGGTAGGTCTCTGTGAGCGCCACCTGCTGCCTCTGAGCCGCCAGGACGACCGGAAGCACCTGCGAGAGCCACTGATCCAACACACCCTCGTTGTAATCAGGAAGTGCCTGCCAGATCCGCTTCACCGCCGAAACGGTTTGCGCCCTAAGCCGGGAGTTCAGCTGGATCTGGTTGTCAACGAGTCGAGACGGCAACCGTCTCTCCTTCGCTGACCCGCACGTACCGAGATGTAATCTCTTCGGCCCATGAAACCAAGTCGGCTACACGCTGCCCGCTGGGATGATTTGACGACCAGAGTTCTAGGTTTTCGATTCTGTTGTCTAGCTTGTCGCCGTTGATGTGGTGAACCGTCTCGTCGGCATATAGTGGGCGTCCGAGGTGTTCGGCCATTACGAATCGGTGTTCCATAATGGAGCCGCGCTTGTCGCTGTTGGGGTGGTCGGGTTTTCTGAGGATGCGGTACCCGCCAGCAGTGACGGTGCCGTCTCCGTTCGCTCGGCGGATTTGCCGCCCTGCGTCTCCGTAAACACGCACCCTCTGGTAGTGCTTACCGCAGTAGCCGCCCGCTACATGTGGTTTCTCACACTGGTCTACCACGCACTTACGCTCCGCGCACCATGCCAAGTGACACTCACGACCACAAAAGGTGCTCAAGGGGCGCGGGGTCGGTGCTCCGCAACGTTTGCAGTCTGGGTTAGATGCCACTTACTGTGCCGCCGGGGTCGGACCTGACGGTGGCGGCTGCTCTGGCGATGGCGGACCGAATATGTCGGTTCGTAGACCTTCTTCGATCAACATTGACTTAAACCTAGCCACCTGGGCGGGCGAATAACCAGCGTCAGCCCATAGCTGCTCCTTCGGAACCCCGAAAGCCATCTTCTTGACGAGGGAATCCACATATTCGGCCTCTGAACGGGCCTCGGACGGTGCCCAATCAACCTCAGAGCTGAGATCCATTGCGCGGTCATCGTCCATCCATGCGAACGCCAACCGGATGGCCTCCTCGAGCCCTTCACCGAAACTGATCTTCTTCGCGTTCGTCTTCGATGACAGGCCGGCCTCCGCGGCCTTCAGGGCATCACCAGAAACGTTCGTGATCTGACCAAGCAGATAGTGAGGCGGGGTACGAGTGCGGGCCGCGAGCGACTGGATGCGCTGCTCAATCGCCCCGGTGTAATTGCTGAGATCGGTCGCGGCGAACTCGCCAAACTGCACGTTCTCCCCATCACCAACCCACAAACGATCCACAGCCGCCTTGAAAGGCTCCTGCGGGTTCCCATCATCATCCTCGGGCACATCCAGGCCCGTTGCCCACCGCTGCTTGAACGCCGCGACCTCAGAAGCAACCATCGTGTCGCACAAAAGCTTGTTGACCTGATCGACAGTCGAAATGATGTCCACCTGATCCGAACGGCCCAACCCAACATGCGCATAAGGGTTGATGCCGTGAGGAAGCACCGAAAGGGCGGTAGGAACACGACACGGAAGCATCTGAGGCTCGTTCACCAACGGCACAACCGGAACAACACCCAGGGCGTTCTTGCCCGCAGGACGGCGCACCTTCCAGCCGCCATCAGTGCGCTTGAAGTAATGAATCTCATCGGGCAGATACAGGGTCGCGAACGTTTCGCCCGTGTCCTCCTCCCACCGCTTCAACGCGGCAGCCCTCTTGCGACGATCGCCGCCCTCACGGGCCACAATCATCTGAGAAGGATGCTCAACCGTGATCCGGGGAACAGAAGCCACGGAACGCCTCGAGAAAAACCGGCCAAAAACACCCTTCGGGCTCTTCTGCTCCTCCGGCCACACCAGCAGGTAAGACTCGCCATGTTTCGCGGCCTCGGTGAAAGCCAAAGAGCCGTCAGCGTCGAGCTGGTTCTCCTGCCAGATCCGCCACGCCTCATCATCACCCTTCGCGTCCTTACCGAACCGGAAACCCTGCGGCTTCAGGCGCTCGGTGGAAGCACCGATAACGAGCGGAATCCAATTATCGGAAATAGCCGCAAGCATCTGACCGAACGCCTCACGAAACGCGCTCGAAGCGAACGTCATCTTGTGCCGGCCAGTGAAATAATCATCCTGGAGATAAATCAGCGCCTGACGCTTGTTCATCTCAGCCTCAAGGTGCTCAACCCACCAAAGGGGCGAACCAAACGGCTCAGAATCCGGGTTCGCACCCGACTGAACCAATGGCACTTCAACCGCTGTATTCGGTGGTGTAAGCGCCAATTAGGGGCTCCTTGCTAGAAAGTTATGAGGCGACCGCGCTTCCTCTTCTTGAACTCGCCCAGCCCGAGGGCGTCATTGCGAGCGCGATAGGCGAGAATCGCGGCAGGGGCAGAGTCGATCTTCTTCATCGAACCGCTGCGGTCCTTAGTCACGATGTAGGCCTCTTCGGCCTTGTCCTCGAGCTTGATCTTCACCTTGCGGGTCCTGGCGTTCTCGAGATGCCAAATGAACAACGGCTTGCCGTTCCGCAGGGCGTTATCGGTGCGGATCTCGTCAGAACCGAGCGAAACGGTTTTCTGACGGATGCCCGTGCGAAGCGCACCGGACGCCACCGCCATTTTCGTATCAACGTTCGTCCAGAATTCGGTGATTTTCTTCTCACCGAAATCCCGAGCCCACTTCGGCAGATACTCCGCAAGCCAAGGCGGGTCCGCGTACAACCGAACCACGTTGAACTCCGAAAAGCACCAACGGACATCACGATCAACCTCTTCCATCGGCACTTCCCAAGGAATGTCCTTCGGCAGATCCTCGGGACGCGCCCAAATGCCCACCGGGAACAAATAACCATCCTCGGTACAGCCAATCAGGGCCGTGTGATCGTCATACTCGGAAGCGTCAATGCCAAGAGTGATTGATGTGCCAGAAGCGACCTCGCGGGGAGCAACAACCGCCTGGATCTCATCAGCAGCAAGCCACTGGCTGCCGGCGAGCCGCGGACGGTTCAACCAATACCGATATGCCTCAGCTTCAGGGTCCTCGGCATCGCGAATGATGCGAACGATGCGCTTGAAATCCATCCAGTCCGCCGCAGGGCCATAACCCTCCTTCATCGCCTTGATGAGCGACGAATCCTGATTAAACCGTTTTGGTTCGGGGGCCTGCCGATGGTCATACAAAACACCCTTGGAAAGCACGGCCTCAGCGACCGGCATTCCCTGATACTTGTCCGACGCGAGCTCCGCTATCGAACGTTCACCCGGCTGCCATGCCGTGGTGGTATCCAACATCCACGGCTCGCCCTCTTTGCGCTTGCCAGTGTTACGAGCGACCGTCCGGTACATCTTTCGGAGCTGATCGGTGATGTAAAGATGCGTTTCGTCCGCTACCGCGAAAGTTTCCTTGCCGCCGTCCTTCGCAGCCGACGAAGACGTCGACGGGGTGATCTCTCCACCATCAGGCAGAAAGACGCGGGTGATACCGACCTCTTTGCCCATCTTCAGGCCGTAATGCTCGCCCGCCAATCCTTGGGTGAGCATCGAAACAACATTGTCGTACGTGTTGCCCGACTGGTCCTCTTCAGTCGCAAGACACCGAATGTACGGGGAACGGACAGGCCTACCAACAGGCTCGCCCTCCGCGAACTCGTAACCCCAATCGCTGGCCTCGCCCTTCTCAGCCCAATGGCTGAAACGGACAGGGCCAAGTGCCTCAGCACAAACGATCGCGCCAGCGATCTCCGACTTAGCGCGGCCCTTCGGCCTCGAGAGGATCGCCCGCTGAACCTGCCGGCGTCCCTCTTCCTCCTCATCAGGCGAATAGACGCGATAACACCACGCAATGAACGCGGCAATCTCATCGTCAACGTCAAAGGGGTCGCCCTCAACGTCGCCGGGGCCATGACAAAGGAACGTCTCGATCCAGTCGGCTATCTGCCACCCAAGGGTGGGAAAATCAACCTCGGGGAGAGGCGAAATCGGCAACGGCATGGGGCCGCTACTTGACTACGCTAAGACGAGAACGTCGACCATGACTACGGCGCTGACGGGCAACGGGCTTATTGCCGCTGACATCATCGGCGTCCTGGCTGACGCGGTAACGCAGCTTGCGCTTACCCTCAGGGGTCAAACCGAGATCCGTCATTCTCATGCGGACCTCTTTAGCCATTGACGCCGACATACCCTCGTTGTAGAGCCGGATTGTGTCCAGCGCAAAGGCAACGTCTGCCGATGTGTAAACCGAGGTTGCGGGGTCATCACACCACCGCCCCCAAGCGTCAACTGCCCTGTCCGACCACTCGGTGTCATCGGGAAGTGGCGGCAAAGCCGTTGGCGCGGAAGATTCCAATGTTACCCAGTCGCCGCGAGCCAATTGACCGTTATGGCGACGCTTCTCCGCTGGTGCGGGTCCGATACCGGCCATCGCGGCCTCCTTGGTCGGGCAAGCCACGGGCCTACCACGGTGATTAAGTTCTGTGCCCCCTACCCCCAGACCCCTACGCACCGCGAGTGGCA
>ERZ869925.320-NODE-320-length-36607-cov-30.562842_pt1 | contig 36607 bp, 54 predicted proteins | sample MGYA00579311_ERZ869925 | MGnify/ENA primary metagenome ERZ869925 (study PRJEB32216, sample SAMN09231817) | wastewater metagenome | place: USA: Maryland | collected 2016-07-30 | study: EMG produced TPA metagenomics assembly of the PRJNA472060 data set (Reclaimed...
TCGAGCAAGGCAGCATCGTCGGGTGACTACAGCAAGGCAGCATCGTCGGGTGACTACAGCACGGCAGCATCGTCGGGTGACTACAGCAAGGCAGCATCGTCGGGTGACTCGAGCACGGCAGCATCGTCGGGTGACTACAGCAAGGCAGCATCGTCGGGTAACTACAGCACGGCAGCAAGCGCGGGAGAACATAGCGCCTGCGCCTCACTTGGTTACCGTGCCGCTGTATCTGGTGACATAGGAAATCTTATCATGGCTTCAGAGTATATCCGTAAAGATGACCGATATATTCCTGTCGGTGGCAAAGCCAACCTTGTGGATGGAAAGAAAATTAAGGCTGGCTGCTGGTATATTGTTGAAGGCGGCGAATGGGTGGAAGTTGATTACACAGATGGAATTTTCTCGCGTGTAGTCTCTACTCGTTCAGGCGTTAAAAAGGTAAAAACGGATAACGGCGACGTGATGTTTGTTGTCACGGATGGAACCAACAGCGCCCACGGTAAGACAATCAAGGAAGCGCGTGACGATTTAGCGTTCAAAGCCGCGAGCCGTGACGTTTCACAATTCAATGGCATGAAGCTAACCGAGAAAAAGACTCCTGCTGAGTGGGCTTTTGTCTACCGAGCAATCACAGGGGCATGTCAATCAGGCACTCAGTCATTCATGGCCACCAAAGGTAAGCTGAAGGCCAAGTACACGCTTTCCGAGATTCTTGAGCAGACATCAGGGGCATTCGGACACGGCAAATTTAAAGAGATTGTAATCGGAGCAAGCCAATGACCGACTATAAGCCATACCTCATAGAGCGATTGTACGACTGGCTGATTAGGCTGTTTTGGATGTCAGCCTATCTATTGGCGGCACTTCCATTCGCAGCGGTTGGAGTGTTGTGTTTTATTGCAGTCCGTGGGTTTAACCTTGGATTTCAGATAATCCCAGAAACGCTGAAGGAGCAAGCAAATGAACCGCGCTGATTGGTTTTATGCCGAGATAAGAAAGTACGCCAAGGAAAGCAACAACACCTTGTCGGACGCTGAGAAAGACCGTGCATTGCTGGCAACGCTGGCCCACGTAACAGACCACGACTTTGGGCATGTGATGGGTAAGGATGCTTGGAACAGCTACATGGCCCGCCCTAGCAAGCACTTGCCTATCAATCAGGTCGAGCAGGTGGCGGCGTGTGAGAGGGTGGATAACTGGAAGGGGAGGAACGGGAGATGAGATACGATTTAATTAAGGCGGATATGCTGGTGCAGCTAGTGAAAGCTATTCATGAGCACAAGGGGAGCAATAGCACATCTATTTCCACTTTATATGCGCAGCTTGGCTTTGATGCTGCGAAGAAAGCCTATGATATTCTTGCCAAAGAGGAGCAAACTCATGATTAACCGTGACGACATAGAAGCTGGCGACAAGGTTTACACACGCGATGGCGGGTGCTTGGTGGCTAGGGATGAAAGTGACGGTCTTGCCCTTGGCACTCAATTTGTGCGTTACGCATGGAAGATTGATGGCTCTTATTTGTGCTACGCACCCCACCCCCTCGACATCATCCGCATCGAGAAAGCGCCTAAGCCTGTGGTTCATGAAGTTTTACTCTGTGCTTATGGCAATGATTGGCATGTGGCTAAAAATCCCGATTGCTGGGAGCACGCTATAAAACTCACCATCATCAACGGTAAACTAGAGAAATCGGAGCAAGTGAAATGATTAAGTGGCTAATAGATATGATGTTGCCTGCAACGGGTGGGTTGCTTGTACTTGGTGCGGTTTCATTTTGGGTTGGCACTGCCGTTGCATTTGGCATTGCCTACGGATTGCAAGGTAAAATCATGGTTTCAGTGATAACGCGCGATGAATTAAGTGAGCAAGTGAAATGAAATGGTCAGATGAAACGGTAGAGGCGGTTGGTGAAATTATATCATACACAATGGATATAGATTTTGGTTGCTTTCATAATCGGAAAGAAACAGCCCGTGTAGGCAAGGGGGAGGTGGAGCGCCGCAAGGCTATAGCTGGCCTGCATGGCTGTCGATTAGCTGCTCGTGGAGAATACTGCGCCTCATGCGTAATCCAAGCCACCAACTACGAATACCAAGGAGAAGAAGATAGGCGCTCAAAGCCTCACGATTACACCCTATCCGCAAAGCCCGTCGAGGTGGGGGAGTTGGTGGAATACCTTTGCTGTAACACCAATTTGTTTAGCAATGATATTGAAGAAGCAGCCCAAGCCATCCTCAACAAATACAACGTGACGGAGAAGTTATGAGTGAGTTGAAACCATGCCCATTTTGTGGAGATAAAGCAGAAATTGGCGCTCAATTTTATTTGTCAGGCCCACATGGGAAAAATTATTATCAATATGGCGCAAGTTGTAACACATTCGCCTGTATAGCGGGAAAGGCATTTTGCACTCATCTCCATCGCGAAGATGCAATCGCCGCATGGAACACCCGCACCACCGACACAGAACTCACCCGCCTCAAGCGGAAGGTGGAGGTGTTGAGGGAGGGGTTCAGTAAGATTGCCGACGAAAACAACGATGATTGCGTTCACTGCATTGCGAACGAAGCCATCGCAGCCGCAGACCGCATCGCGAAGGAGCAACCACATGACAAAGATTGAAGGCTACGAAGATTGCCATATGGTGAATGAGAATAACCCCGCAAGCCTATCGCCGGACTCTCCCGCACAGCCAATAAGTGCTGGGCTAGATAGCGATGCTCAAATTGCCAGCATGAGATTACATGCTGCGCCTGTGGACGCACAGGATGGGGGTGGTGAATCGAATGGCGGTGATGAGCCGTCGGGGGATGCCACCGAGCCTGTGCACGAGGCGGCTGTAAAATACGGATTGGATAGTCCATCCCCCACCCGCACAAGGGAGGAGTTGGTGGAGATTATGATTCAAGCAATACATCCAGATGTCGGCAAGATTTATAGGCGCGTTATGCAAGTTGAGCAGGGTGCAGCCCTCGACGCGCTAATTGCCATCGGCGCAGTGAGGGTGAAGTGATGCAATACCTAGCAATCTGGCTTGCCCTATCAATCCCCGTCTCACTCTTTGCAGGATGGTTTATCCGTGGATAACAGCGCAGAACAATACCTAAGAGCCGAACTCATGGAAGCCGTGAGGTTGCTAGACTTGCAACGGAATCGCCAGCTATACAGGATGGATGACCAGCTTAAAGTGCAGGCACAGGTTAAGTCGTTTATTGAGAGGCATAAGTGCTAGAAACAACCTACCTTAAATGCGCTGCTTGCTTTCATAGCTGGCCCGTAGACACACCTAAAGAGAAGGCAGAACTACGCAAGATTGTGAATGAAAACAGCACTTGCCGCTGTGGGTGTACGATTATCTTACAAGCTGCTTATAGCTGCCATAAAGAACGGGTGTGGAAGAACGCTAAACCCTGTCAGCCCAAACGCCAACAGCGTCCATCCTAGATTGGCATTCGTGATACTGCCCGATTAAATCCACGGTGTACGCCATCAGGTCACCTAGCGTGCTACCGTCAAACGGTGCAACGTCAGGGCATGCAACGGCAAGGTTAGCGGGTAAGGCTGGTTGCGGTGTCGCGAAGTAGCTGCACCCCGTCAGGAGCAATAACACAAGAATAGTCCCCACGAGCCAGCACAGCATTAAGGTTGCTTCTAGCGCGTACAGCGGCAGCTTTAGCTTTTGCCAAATCAGCTTCAAGCGTTTTGGTAATCCCGTCATTTCGCTTTACCTCCTCGGCTATTGCGATTAGCTTTTCTCGCTCGCACTTGCGGCTGGCTGTCAGGTTCCCGTGCGTCCATATCGCCGCCGATATCATCGCCACTATTATCAGGTTCGTCCACGTTAGCATTTTTGCCCCCCATAAATATATCAGCTCCTTTGCCTAAAGCATAGCTGATAACGTATGCCCCTAAATAATTGCTTAGCTGATCTGGCTTGTGTATAACTACCCATGTGGACGGGGGCCAAGTTAAAAACACCACCAGACGCGTCATACTGAGGCGACCGTTATCGCCCTCGAAGAACTCAGCTAATCTGGATGGTGACAACTTCCCCACGCTTGCTAGCCTCCTCGATAGCGGTTTGCAGCAATGACATGGCGTAACGGCTGTTAGCCACCCCTTCTTTAGTGCGGTTGGTTCCTACTAAAATACAGCCCTCGGTATCTTTCTCGGTATTGCCAGCATGAATACGAATGCCCTTAAACCCGTCCACGTCTAGCAGCAAAGGCAGGTGCTTTCTAAAGCGGTTGCTCCAGCTAACAATCACCCGATAGGTTCCTGCGGGGATTGCGGTTTCACCAGCTACTTTCCATTCCTCGACGGGCACGCCCTTAATCTCGCGTACTCTATCCTCTACGCTATAGAACGTCCTGATACCATTAACATGCAATCTTCCAAGCGTGAAGGTCGGGGCTTTTACGTCGCGCTCTAGTAGTAGTTTCATGACCCTGCCGCCTTTACCAGTAGCTTAACCCCATGCCATACAGCCGTGCAGAACGCCGCCATTGTTAAAGTCCATTTAGCTGCTTTAGCTGCCCATCCTAAGGCAAGGATGATATCTTCACCAACCTGAATCATCTTTTCTTGCGTGGCTGTGCTTTGCTGCAAAGCGCTGATTAGTTGCTCATGGCTTGACATGCGGGCCTCCGTTTTCAAGTGGCGCTCCTCGTGGTCTGTCAACCTACGGTGGTGGTTTTCCAAGGTGACTTCGACCCGCTTAATGCGCATTTCATCCATCTCATACACTCAACGCTTGAAGTTGTGAATCTGTCGCTATGCCAAAAAATAACGTATCACGAGCCAGTGAGCCGCCCCATGCACGGCCCGCCGAGATGTTGCCGTTTAATCGGTTCTTCGTTAGGTCAGTGGGCCATGCGGCAATGTTTGATGTTGCTACAGGGCCACCATTTAAACTAGCAATCAAGCCTGCTGCGCTTGCGGTGTAAGAAATCTTAAACGCGGTATTGTTTGGAATATGCCCAAGGTCAATAATCCCACTTACCGTCGTGGTGCTGAGTTTCTTACATTCAATAAACACGTTACCATTTACTCCACGGTAAACCTCTAGGTCACTATAACCGTTTGTGGTGTTCACATTATTGTCGAGGTGGTGCAGGACTTGATATAAATCAGTCGGCAAGCAATCCGCTGTTTTAGCATAAATCACACGCGTGATTGCCGTGGGTGCAGTGATGTTTGAAACTAATGCTTTCGCAGCCAATGCTTCCATGCGTGCATTCGATACTGAGAACGCCTTGCCTGAACCCGCGTAGGTGATTCCATTGTCCCGTGGTAAAATATCAAAATTGCCACTCGTTAATGCACCCGCAATGCCCGCCACGGTAATGCGATACACTCCGTTTGCTAATGGCGCAATGCTCGATGTAATGGGGGTTGTGGAGCCGAAAGCCGTTGCCGCGCTAGTCGTACCAGCCACAAGGTCAAAATCAGTGTAAAAGCCTGTTGCTGCATTCACAAACCATAAGCGGCCTTTTGTGCAAGTGCCAGCTTTAACATCAATAGCCAAACCATAGGATGCGCCTTGAGTTATATTTACTAGCTTTAATAACTCATGAAAACCATTCGTAGCGTTATCCGCAATCGTGGATGCAGTCATCGTACCGTCAGCCGCCATTGCATTATTCGGTGTAAATACGATGTTAGCTTTATTCCAAGTGCTAAAATCACTCGTGGCAACGATAGGGGTATTGCCAAACGTCAACCCATGCGCACCAAGAGTATAAGCCCCCGTAAACCCTGCACTGGCAATAAACTCAGCAAACGATGCACGCTCTGCACCCGCTGCGTAATATTTACCACCAGCAAAGTCAGCATCATAAAACGGGTTGTTTCCGTTTAGTGTGTGCATCCAGTTAGAAGGCGTAGTATCTAACGCGTCGATTAGCGCGAGTAACTCTACGGCTTTACTGCGGATGTCTGCTATGGTCACGAGATGTTTCCTACCGATACGTTAGCACCGCTTGCGCCAATTGGCTTAATCTTAAAGAACGAACCCTGAGCCGTGGTGTAAGCGCCACCCGGAGCCACCGAAAGAATATATTGCGGGGTTAATGTACCAGCAGCATTTACCGATACCGTGCCCTTAATGTTTAACACTATGAATTGATTCGCCGATGTCAAACCAGAGTAAATAGTTATTGATGTAGCCACTTGAGGCGCTGCGCTAAAACGTGAGCCGAATCCGCTATTAAAAGATGCCACTGAAGTATCGCCAGTGATTTGATAGCTGATGTTGTTATGTGTAGCCGTGCCGCCAAACAGCCAGCTTATGACATGCGAAGTAGTGCCCGCTGATTTGCTTAGGTTAATCACCGCTTCAAACTCATACACGGTGCTAGCTGATACCCCAAAACTAACTCCCAGAGCGTTTTGTGCGCTTGTGCCGTTAGCGCCAGCTAAACCAGCATCAAGCCTATACCATTGCTCCGCAGGGACTACCCCACGTTGCGTGCTTTGCGGGGTGGCGTAAATAACCTTGCCATCATACTCAACCGAACCAGCCGCTGCTGTGGTTAGGTTCGTGCCTGTGCTTAGTGTAAGTGGGGCAAGACTAGCGCCACCGCTAGCTAGAACAAGCGATTTATTAGTTACAGTTTGCACTGCCGTTAATCCAACAAGCTGCTGCGCAATGTTTGCAGGGTCGTAAACCGAGGCATCCATATTGCCTCCTGTTGAAAAGGCCGAGATATTATCGACTGATTCAACAAGCGCATCCGTTGCTGTGTAAACGTCAATCCGATACGAACCGATGAGATAAATATCTGCACGGCCCGCACTGTCAAGAATCACAGGGTTAGCATTGGCAATCAGTCCAGAGGACGTGGTGTAGCTATTTTTAGGCGTAGTCGTGCCCGCGGTGTAGGTGTAAACCTTGCCACCAGAAAGAGGGTCGCCGTTGCTATCAAAGAACGTGCAGTATGGAGCCTGTAGTGGTGATGCGGTCATGGTTTCCTCGTTATTGTTTGAAGTGCCTTACCAGTATTGCCACGAATGCCTAGCTTAGGGGTCAATTCCCCTGCGGCAACTGCGTCTTGAATCGCTTGCTCCACTACAGGGCGGCCCATAATTGCTTTAGTAACTTTGTTGGCGCGGGCTGCTTGCAATGTTTCTGCAATAGACCGTGAGGCTGCTGATGTGGCCATACCAGCAGCGCCACCTACCGCGCCACCAGTAGAACCTGATATAATGGGCACAAGGCGGCTTCCAATAATCTTAAACCCATCGGTAATAATTCCAGTTCTTGCTGCTTTCTTAATAGCCATTACCTCTTGCGCAGTCCATCCACGCGGGTTTTTAGAAACCTCCATAGCAAGCTGCCTGAAACCAGTCCTAATGGCTGTAGCGGGGTTATCCATGTACTGAGCGCGCTCTAAGATTGACTCTACGCGGCGTTGATTCGCAGAAGCCGACCACAAGCCTTTTGCCTTCTTCACTTCGGCGGATGCAGATGGCAAAGTATCAACAGCTTCACGCAAGGCGTTTTGTGAACTAATAAGGCGTGTAGCTTCCACTTTATCACCAGCGCGGTATGCTTGAGTGATTTGCGAGCCAAGCCCTTTGTCTAGTTCTTCTGCGGCAGCAAAGCTTAATGGCTGTCCCTTAAATGGAATTTGGCTTTCAATATAGTTCGCAGTCGCTCCTTTGCCGAAAGCAGCTTGCGCTTGGGGTGATTTTGGTAACAAGCCCGCCGCTTTATCCAGCGATGCGCTAAAGGCTTGGGGCGATATATCTCCACCTGCGGCGTGTGCTGCTTTATAAGCTTTACCAGACCATGTAGCTAACTGGTCAGCTCCAACTTGTTTTGCTAATGATTTAGAAACCGCAGACTGGACTAAACCACTACCTGCATTAGAAATTGCAGTTCTGGCGACCTCTGGGGCTACTTTGGCCGCATTGGTAGTCGCAGTGATAGCACGCGGGCCCGGCACGATGAGACTGGCCACGCCAGCAAGATTCCCCACCGCTGAAAGGTCGAGGGCTCTGCCCGGATTGTTCTTAGCGAAATCATTGTACTTGCTAGCTGCTGAACCGCCTGCTTGCTCCAGCGCGCGAAGGGCAGGAGAAACCAGTGGATTATAATCCCTATTAGCAGAATATACAAAGCCAGCAGTATCCTTAACAGTTTGTGGTATCGCCTCAGCAATCTTATCGTTTATAACACCCAATCCCTGACCAAGCACGCGAAATCCTGCTTGCGTAGGCCCAGTTTTACCAGTTTTGTATTCGTCAATAGCTAAAGCCGTATTGTCAATGCGTTTGTCATAGGATGGTTCAGGCTTCGGAAACTTGGCTTGCAGAACTCCTTTAATGGCCTCTGGGGTCATATCATCGGGGAACTCTAATTCTTGACCATTTACCTCAACAATTGGCATTATTCAAAATCCCCCGTTTCTGGGTTGTATTTCAAACGCGGTTTAGGTTTCTTAGCTTCAAACGCAGCTTTGCCTTTGGCCTCGACAGGGGAAATAGCGGGAGCTTTATAAGCAGGCCCCGCACCGCGTGCTAAACCTCTTTGGATTACCGCTCTATTGGCAGCTTTTTGAGCTAATAACTCAGGCGGGTCTCCAACTTGCGGGTATAAGGTAGCGTTCTCATTTACATATTCAGTCGGGCCAATTACTGCACCAGAAACAGCGCGCAGACGAGCCTCGGAAACGTTTTTCCTTGCCTGATTGTAAGACTTGTACTCAGGGGAGTTAAACTGGTCGCCAAATGGGTTAACAAAATCCAGCGCACGTTGCCCAATATTGGAATATGCAGATATGTTTTCAGGTTTTTCTAATGAAGGCAACGATTGCGCCATGCGGTCTGCTGCCGATGCGTTTTTCTGTTCAGCATCACTCATGGTAAGTTTTGCCTTAGAGTAAGCCTCCGTAATAGCTTGCTGCGCTCTAGGGTTTCCCTCATTAGCGCGCATTTGCTCCTCATAAGCTAAATCCCACTCATTTTTTTGTGGGGCGGCGGCTTGCGTGGGTGCCACTTCAGCCAAGAAGTCGCCGCCGCCCTGACTTGGAACGCCCATTGCATTAGCGAAATTGCTTCCAACTTTGAAGCCCCCCGAATTAACCTGTGGAGATGATTGCGTGGCCGAAGGCTGGCCGAACCCAGATATTCCATCAAACAATTTAGGCTTTTGGATAAGATTGCCTGTCACGTCCATCGTGACGCCGCCGCTTTTATTATTCAGATATTGTGCGCCTGCTTGTTCAAGTGGCGACAACGGGATTCCTTGCGCAGCTTTGGCAAAAGCGACTTCACCAACTTTGTCTAAGTCAAGCTCCTGAGCCTTCTTAATCTGCGCCATCGTCAACGCTTCAGCCAAGCCCGTCTTGCGCGCTTCCTCTTGGAAGTCGGCAAACCCCTTGTATCTGGAGAAAACCCCTACATCAGCCATTATGCTAACCCTAATGCTTTCAGTTGTTGAAGCGTCAAGCCACCAGTATTGCCGTACCCACCGACTTTCGTTCCCAAAGCATTGCTGAGGGATTGAGCAAGGTTCTGTGAGCTTGCGCCAGCCGCGTTAGCATTAACATCGCCCGCCGACCCATAAAGCTGATTCTGGCCTTGAGTTTTTTGCAGCCAGCGTTGATAGTAATCGCTGAAGGCGTTATTTGCATAATCCTGATTGTACTTCGATGCAGCTTTAAGAGCTTTACCACTAAACAACGAACCACCCGCAGCTAGACCTTGGTTTAGACCTTTTTGGCCCTGCTCAAGGTTGAATTGATACCCGGGGTCAGATGTAATCCCAGACGGGTCGAAAGATTCAAGATTAGCCATCTGCTGCTGATTCGCGCCAAGCAGTGCTTGTTTCTGCTTCTTAATGGCTTCTTCCTGATTGTAAGCACCAAAAGCATTTGCCGCTAGGTTGATTGGTGAGAACGACGAACCACCACCTCCAGAGATGCCTTCGGTAATACCTCCGATTGAAGGAAGCGAGTTATTCGTTAAACCTGTAGCTTCCCCTAGAGCGCCTAGGATGCCGCTACGCCCACTAACACCGCCCAACGGCGCGCCGGATTGTGTCGGCCCTTGCAATTCACCGCCAAGGCTTCCGATGTTAGCGCCCAATGCGCCACCCGCTGCACCCGTAAGAGCACCCTTTAAACCACCTCCTGTTAGCGCACCAATCCCGCCACCGATAAGAGCATTACCTAGCGTAGCAGAACCTAACGTACCAGCGCCAAGGATAGAACTACCCAATGCAGTGCCGATACCCGGAGCGAAATAAGCCAAAGCAGCCGGAGCTACGGCTCCTAAAATTTTCTTAATGCTCTTAAAGAACCCAAACTCAGGATACCCCGTTTCTGGGTTGATTTTGTTTGCGGGGTCGCCCACGGTGAACTCAGCTAGATTAGCCCCATTTTGCTCAAACAATGCCATCAGCATTTGCTGAACTTCTGGGTCACTCATGAACTCGCGTGGAATGACTACTTCACCTAGCGAAAGGTGCGCCATCGTACCGCCTGCTGCTGCTGCATCAGTGCCGCGTCCCGCTTCTTCTAATTCCATTTGTGGTTCCATGTTAGTTCGCCTCTATAATTCCAGTGATTGTAATGGGGGTGGTAATAAGTGACCATGTGGCCGTGTAAATTCGTTTGTCCGATGCTGTAACCCCAGCTTGGCTTGCCGTGAATCCGCTGCAACTTGTCGCATAGCCATTCGCCCGTATTGTGAGGGGGAAGTTATTGCAATAGGTGCTTCCAAGTGTTGCACTGGTATTCGTGGCAGGAGTAATAACAATTCTGAACGCTACTAATTTCTGGCTAATTCGGTAGTAAACGCCTGTTTTTGTAGCTACGCCAGTTTCCGTCAATCCAACGAATGTAGGTGTCCAAGTCTTACCCAAATCGCCCGTCGCTAGCTGGTCTTGAAAAACAAGCCAGTTGATTGTCATGAACCTGTCATTATCAACTACTGGTTCTGTTTTTGGTGGCAAAAGTGGGATTGTCATTGTAAATAACTCCCAGTTATCGCGCACTTGCACGGGTCGCTAAAGGTAATCTCAAAAGTACAGATTTGTTTAATGCCAAGACGCCGGAACACGACTTCTTTGCCGTAGTTGCCTACTGCGCCGATTCCCGTGGTAAAAGCACTGCTCCACGTTCTCGCGCCGTCCTTACTGATTCTCAAGGACACTTGAGGGTCGCCACCAGACTCTAAGCCAGTTCCAGTTTCAAACCCTATCTGAAGTGTACTATACCTGACAGGCTTTAGCTCGTCAATTAAATGTGTGTAAATCCTGCGTCTTTGAATGGGTAAGCCGTTATCGGTATAGGTGGTAAGCGACATCTCATAAATTGAACCATCGCGGCGGCTTCCGACAAGATGCTTGTTAAATACATTCACGCAGCAAACGCCAAGATGCTGCTCATAATCGCCTGTTACCCCAAGGAAGGCACGCTCGTGCCATAACTGCGTTGAAAGGTCATAAACAAGGGAAGTTTCAAGTGAGCCTCCGGTAATAACCAGATAAACATGCCCGTCCTGCTGGTATGTCCATGTTCTTAATGCCGAAGGGTCGGTGACTTGCTGAAGTTTAATCTCAATAGCTTCAGTTGAAATCCTAGTAGGAGTGAAGCCTTGGGCTTTATAGACAATCCCCCCGCCTTGCGAGTTATGCCCAACCCAATAAACAGAGGTGTCAATCGAAATAATTGTATTGGGGGCAACCGTACCAACAGGAGTTGAGCCGGAAATACGCGAAAATGGAAAGTCACTGTCGCCTGTGTTGCGCCAGATTTCTAGCGTATCCTCACCCAATAAACCTAATTGACCTACGAAATTCACCGCCCTAACAAGTTTATCTGGCGAGCTTTCTGCTGTTGCAAAGTCTAGCGCATCCCAAGTCAGGCCATTATACAAAGCGGAAATATAGAACTTTCCAGTATCTACTTCGTTCACAACAAAGTACCCATCAATGAAATCAATCCCACCTACTACGGAAGGGAAATCAGGGTCAGTTATTTGTGCGAATACGTTTGTGGCATAAGTGAAAATATACGCATCATTCCCGTCGCAAATGCCTAACTGTAGCCCGTTATCCGCGAAGGTAACAATTCCAGAAGAAGTGTTAAGCGTACCACGTGAGGTAGCTACTCCGGCACTTGTCACCTCGTAAAGAGTGTTAGACGCAACGAAGAACGCCCTGCCGTTAGATACGTCTAGCCCGCCACGAACAGGGCCAACGCCACAGGTTGAGAATAAGGAAAGTCCGGGTGTGCCCAGCAACGAAGCGACATCCGAGCCTTGAGGGTCAGAAATCGGGATAAGGTTCACCGTGCGCTGCGCGTCGAATGAAAGCGAGCGTTGCTGATAACTTGGGCCTACCAGCGCAATCTTCATCTAATAAGCCCATCCGCTATAGATGTTGCGAACAGCAAAATTCTGAGGATAAGCATCCATTGTCCGAACTTGCGCTACTTTAGTACGAATTGCGCCTAAGGACTCGCCCGCTATCTTAACCACACTTGGGTCTGGTTGCTGTTGGTATTCTGGGGCCAGTTCTAGCGCCAAGTTATAGATAAGCGCACGCTCCCACCCATCAGGCAAAGAAAACGCCGTGTCTAGCGTCGCAAAGCCAGTAACAGCTTTCTCGCTCAGGATATAAAGCGTCTGGCTAGTATCAATCGGATATAGTCGGATGATTGAAAGTGGATAGGCGTTGCTGTAATTCAAAAACTCAGGGATGCCAGAAAGGTTCTTATAAGAAATGCTATTGTAAGCCTCGTCTGTGATAATCCCTAAAGGATAATCAATTGAACCGGAGCGCACATGCGCCTCAATAATATCCATAGGGCGGGTAGTGTTGAACGTCCCGCCCGTGCCGATAGTGTAACTTGCCGCTGCCGAAAGTGGGAAATTCTCCCAAGTCCTAGCGTAAACATTTAGTGCATCATTCGACCACGAAGCAATCAAAGCATTAAGCGAGGCCAAAGCGTCGTCAGCTTCATCAGCAGAAGGCGGCTCGCTCTTTACAAGAATGCCAATTTTCTGCATTGCACGCGTGATAATGGTACGGGCTGTAGTAGTCATAAACCCTCAAAAGAAAGAGGGGGGTTTTAGCCCCCCACTTATTAAACCAGAGCGCCCGCAAGTGGCGTCGTAGCGCCGATTGGGGTGAAGCTCATGGTCGAGCCAAGAGCAACAGTCGTTGCAGTAGCATCCGAGACGTTCTGAGCCGCCTGAAGTTGGATAGTACCAGCAAGCGCAACAGTGATTGTGCCTTTTACTTTCACGTTCACATAAGCCGCCGTGCCGGCAAGCAAAGAAGCCGCATCGGTCGAAGTCGTGAAAGTGGTATTAGCAGTAGCCGCCGCGCTGTTTGCCTGCACAGCCAAAGCCGTAGCAGTAATCATCGAAGCAGTGCCCCATTTCAAAGCGAGCTTAACCCCACCCGAAGCACCAGCCGTGGTGATGAGGTTAATATCCACATCATAAGTGCCGGGCTGAAGCGTATCGCTAAGCAATCCAACCACGTTAGCAAGAGTCGTGCTAGCAGATTGGCTGAAAGCGGTGGTTACTTTTGAAATGTCTGGAAGGTTGTCGTTAATGATTTTGCGTGTGTCGTCCGTCAGAACACCCACGTTAATTACTTTATTTAAAGCCATTTTTATTCTCCTGATGGGTGAAAGGGGAGAGTATCGCTACCCTCCCCAATTATTGCTACGAAGTGATGCGGCAGCCCCATTCAGGACGAACCGGAGCAAACCCACCAAGGAAGTCAAGGCGCGTAATCATGCGGCGCTTGAGAATATCCCACGAGCGCACGATTGCAATGGTCATGCCCTTGTAGGTGTACTGTTCAGCGTATTCAGCCGAGGTAGGCAGAACCAGCGGAACCGAAACCATACGGTAAGCATCCTTGTGGTAAACAAGGCTGTTGGTGTAGGTGGTCGAAGCCGAACCAACTGCCACAGTGATTGCTGCCTCATCCACAGGAGCCGCAGAAACGTTCTGGCGGGAATCCGTGGTGGTGTAGTAAATCGCTGGGTAGATAGGCAGGGTCACGCTGTTGCCAGCGGTTTCCGTAACAGCCGCCGTGGTGGTGAACTGCTGAGGATAGCCAAGGTCAACCTTCGTCTGAGGGTGAACAGCATTAACGCCTGCAATGCTGAATACCGTACCGGCAGGAATCGTAGCACCACCGGTCACGCCATCAATGCCAAGGGTTGCCATGCCGTTGCTGATTGCAACTACCGAAGCCTCAACCGCGAAGCCCGATACATCAACGCCATTGGTGATGCGAGGAACGAGGTTGTTGCTCATGTAGGTGAAGCCATCAGCCGTACCCATCAAGCCGCGCTTGTACTGTTTAGCCAGCTCATCGCTTGCTTGAACAAACGACTTACGGGAATCTAGTGCCGAAGCTTGAGCCGCAGGCGACAGAAGCGCATAACGCTCGCCGTCCATAGGCGCGAGGAACTCGTCCAGTTTAACGCCAGCCGAAAGCATCGTGGTGGTGTTGAACACAGTCGAACCCGGAGTACCAACAAAGTTCGGGGTGTTAATCACCGCACGCTCAAGGTAGGTTTTCTCAACTTCTTGTGCCATACCAGCAGCGTAAGGCTTCACGAAACGGTCGTAAATACCTTGCAGGTTAGCAGTCGAAGCCAGTTCTTGCGAATCAAGGTCAAAGCTGGTGACAGCAATGATGTCCAGCGGCATAGCCACTTTTTCCTCAAGCAGCGAGCCAATCGTTGACGTAATGTCAAACGAAGTGCCAACTTCAGGACGGACAGGCTTGCTGATGTAAACGGTATCACCAGCCGAATAGCCGTTCTTGCCGTTGTAGTCAGAAGCATCAGCCTTGCCGATGGATTTGCAGAACTGGAGGTTATCGACAAACGCGCCAGCAGCGAGCTTGGCAATTACGCCAGCATTACTTTTGATTGTGTTAATAGTATTGTTAGCCATGTTAAGTTCCTATCTAAGTTGCGATAGGAACCCACCATGGGAACCTATCAGTTATACCGTTTAAGTAAATCCTCCACCGACATTTCATGCAGTGCTTTGCTGGGGTTTCCAGTTCCGCGTGCCGAAGTGACTGGCGCAGGGGCATTCGTTACTTTGTTCTGATTGAGATATTGCTCACCCCTGATTTCTGCTCTTGCGATTTCACGAATCACTTGGGCAGGCGTCATATCTTCCAAAGCCTCAAGGTTTCCCTCTTTCATCAAGGCATAAAGAGCTAGGTTAGCGTCCTCGGCCTCGATTAAGATATTGGCAATGGTAGGATTGAGGTTGTTCATGAAATCAGCGTGCTCGTTGTAAAGAGTCACATAGTCGGGATTATCTTTGATAAACTCCGCTTCTTTCGCGGCTATATCGTTAATCCGTTTAGCTGTTTGCGCTTGTAAAGCACCTTGCTGCTGAGTTTCGTTTGCTTTAGTTTCTCTCTCAGAGATTTCTTGTTTCGCCTCGTGGCGCGCTAAATCCGCATAATACTTGCGCTCCGCTGCTCGTAATTCATCCCAATCCGTAAATTGGCTTTCATCCGGTGGCTGTGGTGCTGTATTCTGGGGGGCGGTTTGCTTTGCTAAGATAGGCATGACTGAATCGCGCCATTCGCGCATTTCTTTCAGTTCTCGCCGCATCTTTGCTTGCGTGCTGTTGTATTTTGATAACCGATTGGCTTCACGCTTTGCCAGTTGTTCTGGTGTGAGTTCAGCATCAGGTTTAGGTGCAGGAGCACTTTCCTTTGCTGGTTCAGTCTTTACTTCTGGAGTTTGCGTCGCTTCGGTTGATGCCACTTCAGTGGCCGCGCCAGTTGCACTTTGTGCCTCGGCAATAACAGCTTCGATTTCCATAGTACCATTATCTCCTATTAGTTGCAAGCGTTAATTAAAGCGACCGAAAGGATTCCCCGCCGCCATTAGAAGTAGTATCATGCTTTGCCGAGCTTTAACATTTTTTTGTTGTAGTTGTTCTAATAATATAAGCTGCTGCCTTATTTCAGCCATGAGGGTGATGTATTCCTTTTCTAATGCCCTCATCTGCCTTTCGGCTTGCTTAGTAGTATCATTCTTGATTTCTGCCTTTTTTACAACAATTTCTTGTGCTTCAAGGCGTAAACGAGTGATTTCTTCTTCTTTAATGCGTTTACGTCTGAGGGCAACCTCCCTATCCTGACGATTGCGCTCTAGCTGCCAGTGGATGTAGGAATCGTCTCCAGCGGTATCTACAGCAACAGCGCCGCCGAAGCGTGCTATCTGAAACCCACTAGATTGGAATGCGTTACTTTGAAACGCCATCTATTCCCAAAAGCCGTTAATCAGTACCGTCCCACGGATAATTTGCGAAGCCGTTGCAGTGCCAACTGGCATTTTAAGGATGACATGCACAAACGTACCAGCCGAGACATATAGCGGAGCATCAAGATTCACATCGACGGGAGCCGCAACCGAACCAATAGCAGCACCAATTGCGAACGACTGCACGCCAAGCGTCAAGCGTCGGGGCGCTCTTGTACCAGCCGTTGCTGAATCCGCCGTGGCGAGTGATACAGCGGTTGAGCCGACCCCTAAACCCCATTGCAGAACGGTTGCCGTTGTCGCGACAGCAGCACCGAGGTTCATTGTATCAATACGCACGCCACGAATTACTAGGTTTTTACCAGCACCCGCCGCTGAAGGCGCAGCCTGCAATCCAGTTACATCCGCAATATCTGGATTGGTATGGTCTGCGTTCCAATCCGAAGGTAACACAATATCAGCCAGCAACGTTCCTGATGGATAATTACCAAGAGCAATCTGAGCATCAAGCTCAGGCTGCGTCCAATCAGGTATTGTATCGGTTTTAATGTGTCTAATCGCCATTTAGTTTCCTATTTAGTTCGTCTGTGGTAGCACCAGCCCGCGCGCGAGGGCGACGGTTCTGTATGCACTATAGTCGAAATCCTGCACGTCGGGCTTGGATCCGAGTGCCATTTGAGCGAACAGGATTCCAAGCGACTCTGATAGGGTCATGTGTGAAAGCTCCATGCGCTCCGCACCAAAAGCGGGGTGCGACGAGCTGACGCAGAATGAGACGCCAAGGTTTGTGCATTCACTGCGCGCAGGAAGCAGTATCTCCATCGGGATGGGTGCATAGGTGTTATAGCCCCCGCGCGTGCGGGAAACCCAACCCTCGTTCTCCGTGTACCACACACCGCTGCGTTGTTTGGCGTAGCGTTTATGACTGTGGCTGTCGATGGCGTAGGATAGCGAGCCCGCTGTATTGGTGCTAATGACTGGCGTGCTGCCGATTGTTGGCAGTACATCACTGGAGTGCATCTTCGCAAGACCTACCATGCGGCGGCCCTCACGCAGATACATGCACTGCATCCAACCTGCAAAATCTTCTTCGCAGTAATCGCGATAATGGTCGGCTGCTAGGCCGTATAGGAGAGCATCGCTGTTGATTTGCGAAGCAACGCGGCTACCCCATGTAATATTGAGCGTGCAACCAGTGCCTGAGCCGCTGGTGCTCAGTTGAGAAACCGGATTGCTTGGTGCGCTGTTGCCGCGGGTGAGGACGCCGCCAATAAATTCAACGGCTGTGACTGCACCTGAGCTTACTGTTTTAACTTTAGCGACTACCGAGAACATGGTGTTCGCCACGTCCATAACGATACGGTCACCTACAGCGTAGCCAGTGCCACCAGCGTTAATCGTTGCCGACAGCGCAGCGACTTCATTCACACAGTCATATTGCAGGTAGTACCAGAACCCGAGCAGATAGCTCTTCAAGGCGTTCCAGTAGGTGCTGCGCTCGGCATTGGTTGCCTCGCAATAGTGCTGCGCGGCACTACCAGTGATGGCTTGGAATTGCGCGCCCCAGTTCGAGCCAATCCAGTCAGTGCTGAACCCATTGGCATTGTTTAAGTCAAAATAAGCGTTCCCGCCGATACCGTTAAAGATGCCGAGGTTGGCTAAAGAGTAGTTTGTTGTGGTAGCAGAAGTGCCTTCGCTCACTGCCGTATAGCCAAGATTGCGGCATGCTTGGAACCAACGACCTAGAATTTCGTAAGTCTGCGGGAGATACCCAGTTGGGGCGGTGTTCGGGAAGTTCTGCTTGATTGCCGCTGTTTTGGTCAGCGTCATGCGGAAGTTGTAGGCTTGCGTAGTGTCATCTGCTGCACCTTGCGTGCCAGCAGCATCATACTGGATGCCAGCCAATAAGCCGCTAGTATTGTCTCCGGCTGTAATCCAAGGGTCAATTGCTAGCTGCGTCGTCCATGATACGTTAGAGCCGCTACGGAATATTGAGCCGCTATACCCAAATGAATCTGTCTCGCTGTTTTGCGAACCCTTATCCCCGTTCTGCGGGTCTTTGGCCACACCGTTTGCGTCGAGGGTGTTATCTTGTGCTTCACGGCCGGTAATGTAGCTCACCCCAGAAGCGGCCATCAGGTCGCCCTCGTAGCCGTTGTCTTGGAAGTAATCAGCCGTAAACGCCGAGCCAGCAACCGTTGTAACCGAAGTGATGCGTTTCGTGCCGCCGTTCTTTGTTACCGATGCAATGCCGCCTGCTTGGTTTAAAGATGGACGGGTTGGGTACACCTTGAATGCGCGCGAACGGGTGAGGTAATCAAAATAGCGTAGAACGTATTTAGGAATAGGGTCAACCGTGCTGGTCGGGCTACCTGACGCGCCGATAACTTCGTTTGACCAGTACAGCATATCTTTAGACATACCGCCAAACTGCGTGTAATCGTTGGCATCAATGCGCACGAGGCCGTTGGCGCTCATGCCTCCGATGTCAACTTCACGGAATGATTGGATGACAAACGTGCTTGCGCCAATGTCTTTGCTTGCTGCTGCGCCGACAATTCCGCCAGAAGTAGCGCCATAATGTGCGACTTGCGCCGACACCGATTGATACCCAGCCGTGCTGATTTTGCCGTTCCAGATTTTCAGTTCTTTGATGCAGCCATCACCAGCAAGTTGGAGAGTGGTGATTGCTGGCTGACCTGAGCTTGCGGATTTGGATTGCGCATTAGCTGTAGAAGCCACTACTGCCGAACCCCCACCCCATGTGAGTGCGTGGGTGCATTCAAGCGCGTAGTTTGAGCGCCATGTTTTGTAGGTGCGGGCACTACCCGCACTAGTGTAGATTGCACCATCCGTATCACGCGCCAATAAGTTCGTGCTGCTGTTAGCGGTCAGCAAAGGCATCACCGCACGGTGCTCAATACCGTTATGGGTCATTGTCCCCATAGTGATTTCGATACCACAGTTAGCATCTTGGGCTAGTGTCAGCGGGCCGCCTGTTACTTGAATCACGTCAGCACGGTTCAAGACTGCAACAGTAGTTGTGGGTATTGGATATGAAGCATCCGACGCGAGCGAGGGCACAGGCTCCAGCATTGGCATGGCGATGTAGAGGCGCACGTTGTAGGCGCTGCCGTTGGTGAACAGGAATTGGAAGCTAGGCTTTGCGAGTACGGCTGTGCCGCCTGTTGGGGCGATGGCTTTTTGCATACGGCGGGTAGCGGTATCTCGGTTAAGCAAGCGGTCATCAATCCACTGTTGCGCGCCGACTTGTCCGTTCACGTTGGTGGCAAAGTTCAGGTAGAAGGCTGCCGCAGCGGTGCGGTCAAGTGTGCCCGAAACAAGTTGCAAATACCCACTAAGACTAAGGGCTGTCATGAGGCCGTAGGTGACGGTGAATGTCGCGCCAGTGCCTACACCAGTGGTCGAGGCTTGGGTAATTGGATTGGTGGTTGGGTCGATACGAATTGAGCCACCAGAAACAATGCTGCACGCTGTAATGAGACCGCCGCCATTTACTGCATCAACTCGGATGCGAGGGGCAAAGACAACCGTGCCGCCAGTGGTAGCGAGGGTGATTATATCACCAACTGCATGGCCTGTGCCGCCAGCAGCAGGGACGCAGGTCTTAAGCTCGCGCACGCCAATATCGGCGTTGGCCCCAAATTGCAGCCAGTAAGTGCCGCCAGCCGATGCCGTGCCGCTGAATGTCACGTCCAAAGCGGTCAAGCCATTGGCAAGCGTAACAGTGCCATTGACGGTGCGCGTAATGCCAGCGGGCGCGCCAGCCACTTCGACCCAGCCAGTAGGGAGAACGCCTGCGCCAGCGCCTGTCATAGTGTTATTCTTGATAAGTTGCAGACGGTCATTGTGCGCATGCCACAGGCCCGCATCGTCGCGCGCTGCCGTGCCGCTAGCGTATGTCCGGAACACACCAGAAGCGTCGGGGAACATGCGGCTGTTAAAAGAAGTCTGAGACAACCAGCCAGCAGCAATAGGGTCGGTATTGGTTACGCCAGCAAGGTCGCTACTTGTCGCGCCCGAAGGCATTGCTAGCGTGTAGGCTGCAGATGCTGGTATAGCTGGGTTGCTACCACCAAATCCACCCCTTATCAATCTGCGGCGACGGTTCACTATTTTACCCCAAGAATTGTCACAACATAACCAGAGCCACCCGTGGTAATTGGGCTAATCCACAAAGGATTTTCAGCAATCAACTCACCCCCAGCAGCGGTCAAGGTAATTGCATTGCCCTGTGGGTCTGTAAGGTCGAACCAATCACCAGCCGTTGCGTCGTCTGGGTTTGCCTTGTTTGAGCCGCGAAGCGTTACGCTGCCAAACGTGCCAGTAATGTGAACGGTGCGGTCTGCATAGTTCGCCATCATGTAAGGTTTGCCAGTATCGCCAGCGCCAAGTGACCAAGCGACCATATCGCTATCACCTACCCCGCTAACACTTCTTGTGAATGCTACCGATGCCATAAATACTCCTATTGAATTCCTATTGGGTTGTTATCGCCGTCAAATTGAATGCGCTTAGGCTTAGCGATAGTCGCGTTAAGCTGCATAGTTGCTTGAGCCTGCGCTGCTGCTGCCGCTGCTTGCTCCCGTGTCGCCTGAGTCTGTTCAGCTAACATTCCAATGACGCCCTGAATACCCTGAACAATAACCGCAGTGTTTTGCGTAGTTGCCTCTAATTCCTGAGAATGGTGCGCATCTTTCATCGCTAAATAATCTGGCGTAGGCGTAACTTGGAATCCTTCAGGCAACCCACCAGATGGTTTAGGCGCTTGAGGTGCTGCGGCTTTCACATCATCCATAGCCTTCAAACGCTGAATCTCTAGGTCTTTTTGCTGTAACTCAATAGCCTGATTAGCGATTATCTCGTTGGTCTTCAGTTGCGCAATCTGATCCTTCACCGCATCCGCTTGACGTTTTAGCTCATCAGTTTGTTTCTGTGCTTCAATTTGCTGCAATTGCATATTAAGCGCGTCGATTTCTTGTTTGGCTAATTGCATGCCCTGCGTAGCCTCGGCAGTCAGCGCAGCGATTTGCGGGTCTTGCTCGTCCTCGCGCTCCGATTTATCTAATAGTTTGGGGTCAACCAGTTTCTTCAGGCGATTGCTGATAGCTTGCGCGCCGGGTGCGTCGTTATACTTAAACACCAAGTCACCAATCACAGGCATCAGGTCTGGCATTTTTCCTACAAGGTCGCCATAGAACGTAGCGGCTTGCTGACGCTGGGTAGTGAACGAAGCACCAGTGACAACACGCACATCAAAGTCACCTTTGAAGTAGTAATCACGCTCCTGCCCCTCAACTCGCTTGCCGTTAATCCCGACAGGCTTCATTTCGTCTTCTTTGCCAATCGTACTAACCACGCGGGCAGTATCTTCAATCTCTGGCAATGCACAAACAAGAATCTTGCCAACTTGAGTGATTGAACGAGTCAGGTTATCAGCAAAGTGTAGCGTCGCTAGGTCGCTGCTTTGCTCCAGCTGCATCAGCGCCTTACCAGACGAATCACCCTCACGATTCCCTACGGCGGCCGAATACATGCCCAATGATTTCTTGATGTTATTCTCAGCATCCATTGAAGCGGCGGCATAACCTTGAGACACCGTAGGAGCGATTAAACGCTGTGGAGGTGGGCAAGGCTGGCCACTAGCGTCAGTCTGATGGAAATACAGCACCATTGCCTTATCTGGAGTTTTCCACTCGCCCTCAAACCCGCGCATTTGCCCTACAGCCGCCATAACTGGGGATTGCAATTGCTTCATGAGGATTTCAAGCTCACTGGATTTCAGCTCGTTATACATCATCGCGCTGGATTTAGCCTTACGAATCAGCGAAAGAAGATGACGCTTGCCGCCAACCCACGATTCCTCACCGTAAACAGGAACCAGCGGGATGTATTTACCCGGAAACGGGCTAGGCTCAGTCAGCTCATCGTCACCTGCCAACCATTGCCGCATTACCCGTGGGCGCTTTACCTTGCGGGTAGTTTTGTATTTCTTGCCCTTAACTATCGGCTGAACCGAGCCGTCATTCAACAGCCCAATTTCTTCTTCACCGTCCTCGATATAGAAATACTCAGCGATAGTAACAGTTTCAGCGTTTGGAATCATACGCAGCTCATCTTCACCAAACGAAATAGGCGAAGCATTTGGATAGCGGCGCTTGAACTCCTCACACGAGATTTCTTCTAATGCGAATCCCCACTTGGCATCCGAACCATCCGGCTCAATAGATGTAGGGTCAATCATGATGCTTTGGGGGTTCACAACCCGCTTTATAAGCAATTCCTGCTCAAAGCCCCTGTCGTTTATGTAGTCATGGTCTACGCGGATATACCCAATCGAGGATTTGATTGAGAAATCAGCCGCCATGTCATAAGCAGCATCGGCGTTACTTTTATACTCAATCGCCTTAATGCGCCCTTGGATAATCTCGGCAGTCTCTTGGTCGCCATCGCCCACAGGAATGACGTTAATCGTCGGCGTGTTCATCCGAATATCGTTAGATACCTGATGCACATATTGTGTGAGTTGGTCGATTTCTACAACCGGACGCCCTACCGTAGCGCGGGCATTAGCAACCGATGGGTTCCATTGTGCGTATTGCTCATCGCTAAGAAATACCAAGTCTTCCTTGGCTTTACGGTTGATTTCTGACCAGCCATCCTTAGCTAGTTTATATCGTCCTGTAGCGATTACATGATTATCCGAAGCCATTGCCCACCCATGAGTTAGCTTGCCTTCGGATGCCTCAGCGGGCCGTGAATAAGCAATCGTGTGAATTGTACTGTTATTTTATGTGGTCGTCAAGTGCAAAACTCAGCTTCCACGCGCCATTGGATTACGCCATCCTCTTTAACGCGCTCAACCTTCCACTCGCCTGCAAAGTTAAAGCCCATCTCACTGGCAGCTGAGCCGATGTCTTTCTTAATCTGCTCAACCTTGCTAGGGTCATTGGTTGGAATATGTGCATGAAAAAGCTGCCTCATACGGCCTCCGTGGTGTATTTATGAACAACACTTCGCAACTCAATATCAAACTGGCTTTCATGCACCACCTCGCCAATAGTCAAACCTTCTTTGACCGCGCGCTCCTTAAGAACCTGCGTGGCTTTCTCTAGGTTATCGCGCTTTGATACTATGACTAGTTCCATGTTACCCCATCATGATTGATTTGGCCTCATAAGTCTGTGGCCGTTTGTAATGCTGAGCAAAACATAGGAAAGCATCCGAACCATGTGACCACATATCGTGCTTAGGCTCTTTACTGACCTTGCCTGTTGCCTCATCCCTAGAATAAGCATAATGGCGCAAACATTGCAAGCCATCTTTGGTTTTGTCACGGTCAAATACACATTGCGAAAAGATAGCCCTAGCAGCGTCAATCCCAAGTGCTTTCTTAGGTATGCGTGGCACAATCCTAACGGTTTTGCCTAGTTTGTGGTTGTCCCTGAGTGCATTTTGTAGCTGCTGTTTTATGGTTTCTTTCGCCGCCAACTGCTCGTGGTCTGCGTCATGCGGTAGGCAATGCTCATCATAGCTATAGCCACGCTCAGCAAGTATTTCGATATAGTGGCCCATCTTATAACCGCTGGCTTGGTAGTAATCCACCACCCGATATTCCATGCCGACAATCTGAACGAACCATATAGCCGTGTTGTCTGATTGGCCTAAATCCCAGAACGTTTGCACTGGAACACCGACCTGCAAAGGAATCTTAGTAATGCGTTGCTGCTCACCAGCCAGCCGTAGTTCCTCGGCAAATATAGCGCCCTCTACGGCAGCTTTAGGCTTGCCTTCCCACACATGCTCATAATTCGAGTAGTTCTTGCGCCTGTCGCTTTCCATTTCCTTACGCAGCACCTCAGGGAAGAACGGGTTATCGTTGTAGTTGATTTTTACCACAATCGAATCATCGGGAGGGCTTGTAACATATTCCTGATAAACAGGGTCATCTTCTAGGTCTGGGTTGAAACTAAGCCATATCTCTGAATTGGGAGCACGCACTGTAAGGGCCAAAGTCTTAATGTTTGTAGCGGATGCTGATTGTGCTTCCTCAATCCACGCCCGTGTTATGTTAGGAATAGACTTAATGTTTGCGATGTTAGACCGTAGACCCGCAAACAGAAACTCAGTACCATTACGGCCCAATATGGTGGATTTCTGTATTTCGTAGAAGTCCTGTAATCCAAGTTCCTCTATCTGCTCTTTAAGCAAGCTATGAACCGAGTCCTGAATTGATTTCTGTATCTCACGAGCGCAAAGTATCTTGTGCTTTTCACTATAGCCAAGCACCAAAAGGGCACGAGCTATACTTACGCTCTTAGCGCCACCACGCCCACCCCAGTAAATCTTATAGCGGCTTGGGGTGAATAGCGTCGATGCCATCTTTTCAGGGAGTTCAACTTTCATTGGCCTTTACATGCACAATTTCAATCTTTCCGCCGAGCATGACTGGGGCGCTATCTTCGCCACCACCGACAATAGGCTGGGGCGCTTTACCCTCTAGCCTATCGGTTAGCGAGGTGTAGGCCTTTGAATCACCATCCTCTGCAAGCTGCCACCACTTCTCAGCTAAGCGCTTGACTCTATTGGGGTCTTGGCGTGCTACGGCCTTTAAAGCATCCGTGATAATCTTATCAGCTTTGCCCCCACCGGGCTTAAGTGTCATGTCAACCATAGTTCGGGAACCAAATAATTGAATTAGTTAATAACCTAGTGATTTAGTCGGGTATTACAAATTTGATAAGCTGTATCTTTGTCAGCCCCTTCTGGCATTATCATCTCGCTATCGCTTACGTCTATTCTAGCGTAATAAGTTGGGTCTGTGTACCCACCGTGATTTTTGAGTACCCTGATGTATCGCGCATCAATTGAATTAATGCAATCAAAGATTGATTGGTTTAGCTCGTTAAGTGTTTTAGATTTTAACAAAAACATATTTTACCAACCAAAGTTAATATATTCCCACTCTTTGGCATTTCAACATATTCCGTGCAGCCTTTAGACTGTAATTCATCTATCAGCCTGCTTTTATCAACGATGCCAGCAGCCATGTAGTTAAACCCGTCAGCGCCTATTGAATGGTTGTTGTATTCAACGCGGGTCATTCTGGTATTACAAGTTTGCTATATGCCCCGCCTTCGCCCATCTCATAATATGCTTTAGCTAGTGGGTATGACGGTATAGCACCTGATTTTATAAAGGCATGATAGGCTTTTCCCCAACCATTGCTAGCCGACATAAGGTTGTCCGTAAATTCTTTAGCAGTTGGCACTGGCAAACCAGCAAGCTCATATCCTTGCTCCCACTCTTTACCAGTAAGACCGCCCCACAAAGAAATACAATCTGCTAATGATTGACACATCACTTCTTCCGTCCGCCCTTACCTTTGCATTTAGCCATGAGAATCTCCGTTAGGCTTGTACGTTTGCGGCTTGCTAACACTAACAACTTCAACAGTCTCGGCGATTTCAAGCTCTTTTTGCTTTTTATCGCACCAATCCGCAAGTAATTTTTCGCCTTCAGTCATCACGAGATTCTACCCCATCCTTGTGCTGGTTGTCAACCGGTTTAAGCTTTTCCTTAACCCCCAGCGCTGCCAACAACGCCTCCATTTGAAACCGCGCCCTTACACGGGCTAGGTCGGATAATACCTCACTGTGTGCTGGATTGGTTGTCATGCTACCATTCCCACTCATTGCAACTTACGCAACGGTATTCATCCGTTGGTTCGTCGGTTTCGCCATCTTCCGTGATTCGGTAAAACCCTTCTGGATATTCATCGCAATCACAAAAAGCGCCACATTCACTGCAAAGTATTATGCTCATGGTTTTTTACCATGCAATTCATCTAAATCAGCCCATGCGGTTAAAATGCCAGCCAGGCGCATCGCATCATTTCTATCAATTGCTGGATACAACCCAATATCATTTACTAGCGTATTATCTTTTGCCATTTGCCGAATACTTATGGTGGTTGCTTCTGAATCAACATCAAGCCCCACAATCAAAGTCCCCGCCTCGCATGGTATTCTAACTTCGGAATAGTCCTGCAACTTAAAAAGGTTCATCCCTATTTTGTAGTAGCACTCTTGTATTTCCCTGCGATAGGCTGGTGAATCATAATCAAAATCATCAATTTCAGTAGTCATGGCTATGCTGCCTGCGTTTGAGCTTGCATGATAAAGCCGTACTGCGCTGGCGTAACAAAGCTAAGGCACATAGGGTGCTTACGAACATAAGCTGCTAATTTTTTAGCTGCGTTTGTGTCGTTTGTGTTTTCCAGGTATGCGTTGAGTAATTTTTCCATCTTCATCCCCCTCGGAATTTCATCGCCACATCATCGCGGCTGATGAGTAAGGTATAGCAAAAGAGAATCTACACGTCAACATAAAAATGCATTAATAATTTACACGGATAAATAACTGTAATTAATAATAAAAAATAGAAACGTGTAAGTGTGTAGTATATACCCCCCTTAAATAGAGTCGTATTTATAGGGGGTGTAGGTGCAAAACCTACACGTTTGTCATTTTCTTCATGATTTTCAATTTAGTATGCGTGTAAATTATAACTACACGCTTGCAGCAAATGTAACTTTCTTACCTTCACCACTTGGAACCACATCGCCAGACTCTACCAGCTGGTTTAGAATCTCATTACGAGTGCGTTGGGATAGTTTTCGAGTGCGCTGCGTTAATTGATTCCGTGATATGTTAGGCCACTTGCGGATAATGTCTAAAAGATAGACTAAATCAGCTTCGTGCTGTGTATCTGTTATCTTACCTGCGAACTCAGCTAATTGCAAGCTCGATTGTTTCACAATTTTAATTGCGGCATCCATTTCTGGAAAGCCAACATCTGTATCAGCAATAATCATGGCCAGCTTTTGAGCAAGCTCCCAGTTTCTAGCGTATAAATCACCAAGCGGCTCATCAATCTTTACCTCCACCTCTTTTTCAAAAGCCGAAAGTACGTCAAGCGCCTCTGGCGTAAATCTAACTTCTTTGGGTTCTGGCGTGCCATAATTGTCATACATCGTAGGATTTTCAGCCATCCAGTAGGTTATTTTATCAACTAACTGTTGAGGCGGTGGCGCAAATTTCACGCCCTTTTGCTTTTCTGGGCGGTCTGGTGCGCTAAATACAAGCCAGCGGTTTAGAAATCCGTCGATGATTTCAGTTCCATTAAGTGAGGCGCGCAAGCGTTCTGGTACGGTTGAGCCAAGGCAGCAAAAATGTGGCTGCTGTAAAATCACTTGCGGGTTTTGTTTTTCGTTAGCGTATTGCCTACCGCGAAACGTGCGATTGGCTGCGCTAAACAACTCAACCATGTAGTCAGTTATTTCGCGCTGGAAACCACCAGCATTTTTAAGGCTAATATTGCCCATGAATCGGCCAAGCTCGTCAATGGATAGCAAAGCAACCCCACCACACTTATGAACGCCAGTTAGCAACCCAGTGCCGCTAGTCGGCCTTCCCATGAGGTGCTTGCCCAATCCGCATGCTTCAGCCAGTCGGTCAATAGATTGCTGTGGATGCTCCTTGCCGCCAGATGTTGGAGCAAGTGACATGATTAGCATGTTAGTGCGTAGGTTTGTTACGCTACGAACGCGATGCCCCTTGAGCATCCCCATGAAAGCGAGGGAAGCGGCAAGTGATAAAACTGGTTGCGGTCGTATTGCTGTTTCAGTTATCCAGTCAGCAATTTCACCTACAAGGCCGCCAACATTAATAGGGTCAATTGGTTTCGGCTGCTTTTTGGCGAAAATATAGCTAATATCTACCGAAAACCCCGAATCTTCATCTGCTTTAGTTGGCAACCAGCCACCTTGCTTTGCTAAATAAACAAGCGTGCCAATGGTTACACCATGCCCACCAAACGAACGCCACGCCGCTTGTGCGTCATTGTGATTATATCTGCGCCCCGCCTTTTGGCTCCAGTTGTGCCATAAGTTCATTGCGGCATCACCAAATTCATCGCGCAACGCCATGCCAATTTGCACCCATTCATCACGCGGGCAATCGCTAGAAATGTAATCAAGCATTTCTGCTGCTTCGTGTAATTCCACTTTATCATTATACTCAACAGGGGGAACCCAAGCGCGCTTTGCTGCTTTTGGATATTTCGCATCCATAAATGTGAAAAAGTCGGGGTTTATGTTTGGCAAATTGTCAAATGAATCACCGTCAAGCCACACATAAGAGATGCCAGTTTTTCGGTGCGGGCTTGGTGGAATAGTAGTTAGGCGCTTGTCACTTAGCAGCTCGACCAATCCACCCCATGTCTGTGAACGCTCACCGTTGTAACGATAGAATGCGGTGAAGCCCTTGCTACCCAGCTTCCTTAATGGAGTTTCTCCCGCAATCGCATAAAAAAGGGCCGTATCATCGGTATCTATATCAAGTGCAATAACGCCAGATTGCTTACCACAAAGTAAAGCATACTCCTTGTGCCCAGCTTCATCCCATCCGCGCGCCTCATCTTCAGTTGGCATTGCGTCATAATAGCGCGACCATTCAACTTGTGGAACTCCTTTGCGTAATGGTATGACACACAAGCCGCGAGAAAGGAATTGATGGAACATAACTATTTCGCTTTCTTCATAAACTGCAACAAAACAAAACGCACAAACGTACTTTCATTCATTCCAAGTTTTTTAGCCTCCTTTTCAATCCAATGGCGTATGTCGCCAGAAACGTAGGAAACAAGCCGTATTTTCTTTTCCATAAAAACCTCAAAAAAAGTGTTTGACAGCACTGAGTGTGCACTGTATGGTCACTAGTGTCAAGGGGGCATTTATGAGTAAAATTTATCTGGGTGATGAGCACCCATACGTTGTAAAATTTAGCACGCATATTTTTAAAACTTTAGACGGAAAGTTTGAAGTAAGATACCGTGATTTTGATACAACAAAACAGGAAATTCCGTTTGATACAAAACATGATGCGGAAATGTATTCTGACTTATTAAAAGAAACATGCGGCTTAATAGATTTAGATTATTTTGGAGAAAGATTAACTGACAATGAAAAATTTTGGAATGAACTATAACGAAAGGACAAATGACAATGACAAATGACGATGAAGAACAATTCCTATTCCAACAACTAATCGGTGCGCGTGAGCGTGTTGAAGCTGTAAAGAAAAAGCAACTACAGTTGCAATTAGAACGCAACCGCGAAGAAAAGTTGCTTGCGGATATTGAGCAAGCTGTTTTTGATTATATGACTGGCAACGGCATAATCGAAAGCGAAAACTTCCGCATTAAGAAAACGCAGGTGGTGGATGTGCTGGGTGAATTTCCCGACGAATACGCACGCATTAAGCGCGAGCCTGATAAGCGCAAAATACTTGCTAACAGGCCAGAAGCAAACTGGTACGTTATGAAAGAAAACACGCACATTCAATTAGTAGGAGAGAAGTAATGGAATTTACAGAAGTTAAAACAGGCACATCGAAAGAAATGCCAAGCAAGATTATCGTGTTTGGCGTGCCAAAAATTGGCAAGAGCCGATTCGCCGCGCAATTCCCTGATGCGTTTTTTATCAACGTAGAAGATGGCCTTCAATACATCGGGAAAGAGGTGCGCTCGACTCCTGCGCTACACACGTTTGAAGAAGTGCTAGGCTGGCTGAAACACATCCACGACAGCGAAACCTTCAAGGCTGGCCGATTGGTTATTGATTCGCTCGATTGGGTTGAGAGCTTGGCGAAAGATAAAATCGAGAAAGAGCATGGCGCGCCACTAAGCGACCGCGCTTATAAAGCCTATGCTTATGGCGCTGGGCAAGCGATGGTTGACGATTGCGTGATTCGTGTATTCCGTGGGCTGGACGCTATTTATAAAAAGAAGAGCATCCCTTCTCTTTTGATTGCGCACAGTGCGATTAAGACAATCGACCTTCCAACAAAAGACCCATATAGTAAGTATGAATTAAAGATGAGCAAGGCAACGGCGGCTAAGGCTACTGAGTGGGCCGACCTTGTGTTGTTTGCAGATTACAGTTTTGTCGTAAGTAAGGATGGCAAGACATCGGAACCTAAGCCAGTGTTTTTGGCAGGTGGCAGCGCAGCCTATACAGGCGGGGGGCGCATGCTGTTGAGTAAAGAAATCCCGCTTTCTTATGACCATCTAACTAAGGAGATTACCAAATGACTATTGACTATGGATTTGAAACAACCGACGAAGTAAAATATGACGCACAAGGTTTGCCAGTAGGTGAGCACAAAGTCATGATTATTGGCGAGGAAGCGGACGCAAAAGACCGTGGCCTTGTTGCTAATTTTGAAATTGTGGAAGGTGATTTCAAGGGTAAAACAGGCAAGGTTTGGTTTCTAACGAAGCATGAAAACGTCACCACGGCCAACATTGCCAAGCAAAACATCAAGCGGATTGCCGATGCTACTGGTAAAGCAGTTAGCGGCACAAGTCCATTGAAGGGGCGTGTGTTGCGTGTTGTTGTGGGTGCGCAGAAAAACGACCCAGACCGCACTGAAATTAAGAAGTATCTTCCAGCCGACAAATCGGATGCGCCGTTCTAATGCTTAGACAGTATCAGAAAGATGCATGCAATGCGGTGGTGTCATGGTTTAATTACCATGACACTCCTGCAATTGTCGTTGTTGCAACGGGTGGCGGTAAGTCGCACATCATTGCAAGCCTTGCCGATTATTATGCTAAATCAGGACGTATATTAATTATTGCACACCGCAAGGAATTGCTGCAACAAACGGGCGAGAAGATATCAAGCGAAGTTGGGTTTTATTCAGCAAGCTTGGGCGAGAAAGATATAAGCAAGCCGATTACGGTTGCAGGCATCCAGTCAATTTATGAAGTGGTGAGTGATTGGCAATATATATTTGTGGATGAATGCCACCTAATGTCGAATAACGATGAAGATGGCATGTATTGGAAGCTGATTAACAATCATCCATCTGCGAAAGTTTGCGGGTTTACTGCCACGCCATATAGGCTAAAGGGTGGCAAGCTGGGCTGGGGTGAAGTGATTTACGAAATCAACTATCCTGCATTGCTTGAGATGGGCTACCTAGCACCGATTAGTAATAAGCTGCTGCTTGATTGTGTGCCAAACCTTGATGACGTGGAAGTGAAGTTGGGTGATTATGTCGAAAGCCAGCTTGCCGAGGTGATGGAAGACCCAGCACTAATTGAGGCAGCAATTAAAGCCATAATGAGTTACGGTGCGAACCGCCATAGCTGCTTGATTTTTACCGTAAGCGTGCGGCATGGCGAGCTGTTGCGTGATGCGTTGAGGCTTAACGGTATTGAATCGGTGATGGTAAGTGGCAAGTCCAGCGATGCGGAACGCGCCGAGGCGGTTAGGCAGTTTAAACATGAATATGGCAGCGTGCGTTATCTAATCAATTGCGAGATATTCCTTGTGGGGTTTGACGCGCCTAACGTGGATGCGATTTTTTGCTTGCGGCCAACGAAAAGCAAGGCGCTATGGGAGCAAATGCTAGGCCGTGGTGTGCGCAAGAATGAAGGGAAAACCAACTGCTTGCTGATTGACATGGCTGGCAACCTTGCCGAGCACGGCGGTATGGGCGAGCCGTATCGTGAGAAGTCGCGTAAAGAGGCTCGTAAAGTTAGCGGGAAAATTTGCCCAGAGTGTGAGGAATATACCAAGCCATTGGCTAAAGAGTGCCCAGATTGTGGCTATCAGTTTCCGCCAAGCGAGATTGCAAAGGTGGCGCATAAATACGAAGCGGACACTAGAGAGTATAAGTTGGGCGGCGATATTTGTGACTATGATGTGAGCGACGTTAGCTACAAATTCAAAACCAGCAAAAAGGGTAGCCGCATGATTGTGGTGAGCTACCATTGCGGTTTTGGTAAATATGGCACTGTGGCAGACTTTTTGTTACCATATCACGAAAGCAGCTTTGTGACTGATAAAGTCAAGAAATTTTTTCACGAGCGCGGCAATGCGATTGGTGACCCGAAAGAATATAGCGAGGATGATTTGCTATGGCATACCGAGAAGCTAAATCAGCCAGTAAGGATAACTGTTGACCATCGTGAGGAATTCCCACGCATAATCCGCTATCACTGGGCAGATGAGCCGCAACAGTCACTTGAAGATTTACTAGGGGAAGCACCGCTATGACACGGGTAGAAGCTGCTATCCAGCGAGCGTTAGTTGATTGGTTTAATAAAACCTACAAAGACTACATGCTAACTGCAACTTTGAACGAAAACAGCCGACACAATATCGAGATGGGTGTGGTTGTTGGCATTACTGATTTGTTGATTTTTGCACGCAAGGATGATATCTTGCATATGTTTTTTCATGAACTGAAAACCAAAAATAAAAACAGCAGAATAAGCCCGTCGCAAGTGGATTGGCATAAGAAGATATATATTCCCAAGTTGCAGGCAAGCAACACACATTACGCAGTGAGCAAGGGATTGAGTGAGGCTAAGAAAGAAATTACTGAGTGGACTACTTCTGTGCGACTTGGGGCGGGGTAAAAGCCGTCCTATTTTTTAGATTATGGTAGTGGCGGCGCTTGGCGCAAGCTACAGTTGGGCTAACGGAGTAACGCGCTTTAACTTAGGTGGGCGCAAACAACGCTTTGAAATTCTCTGTTGCAGGTTCAAATCCTGCCCACTACCAACCCTAACCTTGGAGGATTGAATGCCAGAAATAAAACAATACGTCATGATTTGCCGCGAAGATTGGAAGCCCTTGCTTGATGCGGCTAACCAGCTTATCCACGATGTTATGAGCGCAGGAGAGCAACAGCGCTTGCATGATGACTTGCCAACTGACCAGTGGAAAATGCCCGATGTCAAGAGGTACATGCATCACGCATTTATGCACCTCGTAAGCTGCAAAACCCATGAAGGAATCCACGGGCATCCGTTTGTGCTGGCTGATAACACCGCGTTAGAGGAATACAAGCATACGCTGGTTGATTTACTTATTATTGCCGCTGCTGAAGCAAAGCCTGACAATCAAGGTGTAGTAGTCGAGTCACCTGATGATTAGAGAGGAAATCATCGGAGATTGCCGCTTAATACTTGCCGATTGCATGGATGTGCTGCCGACGCTGGGCAAGGTGGATGCGGTGGTGACTGACCCGCCGTTTGGTGTCGGAAACTTCGTGCAATGCACGGGAAAGATTCGCGGGGAAGCGGTCACATGGAACGAAGAAACCCCAAAGCCGGAATTTTTTCAGATGCTAAAATCTATTAGTAAACACCGCATCATCTGGGGTGCTAACTACTTTAATTGTTTTGAAGAAAACGGCGGCTGCATCATCTGGGTAAAGAATCAGCCGATGCCGAATTTCAGCAAAGGTGAGGTTGCCAGCTGCTCACATTTGAAGAAAACAGAAATCATCAATCTTACGTGGACGAACTTTGTAAACAGCAAGGAATCTGACCACCCATGCGAGCGCCCTGTTGCGCTTTATGAATGGTGCATAGGCTATTTACCGAACCCCCAAACCATCCTTGACCCCTTCATGGGCAGTGGAACCACTGGTGTTGCCTGCGTGAAGATGGGCAAGAAGTTTATTGGCATTGAGCGTGAGCCTGAGTATTTTGAAATTGCTTGCAAGCGCATCAAGGAAGCCTATGCCCAACCAGATATGTTCGTGGAGCCGCCAAAAGCTATGAAGCAGGATTCTATGCTTTAAAATGTCCTAATTTTATGCTAGGGTAAGCCCATGAAGCACCACAGCGAGCAGATTAAACGTGAAGTTTACAACCTGTGGCAAGCGGGGGCTGGATTATCCGACATTGCTAGGGACTATGGATTGCCCGATACAACAGTACGGGGGTTTATCCGGCAAATACAGCGCCTCGACGCTAAAAACCAACACTACAAACAAGCTAAAAAAGCCCTGCCCTCCGGCGGGGTTTCTTTTGTGGCGAAGGAAAGCGGACATTTAACCGGACATAAGCCAGCATACGAATCATTCAGAATCGGCGTAATCCCTGATTGTCAAGTCAAGCCGAATGTGGACATTTCGCACCTGTCAAAAATAATTGTTGACCGTGTTTGCATAACCTGCTAAAACCTTTTTCATCAGACGCGATTATGTGTCGATAGAACCGAGAGGGATTTATGCTTAAACTAATCAAACACACCATCATCACCCTAGGCATCGCCAGTGGCATGACAGCCGCAGCGTTGACCTATCAGCATACGCCTGACAACTGCCGCGCTATGGTGCTGGCAGAGGTGGCCAAGAATCAGCAGTTTGTGGATGCTGTTGCTACGCCTGATTTCTTAACAGCTATGGCAAGGGGAGAGTGATGATTTTGGGATTTGGAAGCAATGAAAAAGAAGTTGAAGCTAATGTTGAGAAAGCATTTTTTGATAAGGTTGAGGAACTTTACCAAGGAGGAACGCAAAGTTATTTTACTGATGATTTGATTGACGATGTAAAAAAATGGGCAGACTCGGTAGCAGTAGAAAGCGGAAAGATGGCAGATGGATACAAAGAAGCTGTTGACTACCCTAGCAGGTATTCGCGTTTTTGGGCTTATGTTGTTGGCGATTGCAATCATATTTGCTTGATTGTTAGCTTTCACCACATCAACCGCCGCCATGCTTTTTCACCTGATGGATGGGCTATGTTGCAATCAAAGCGCGTCTATGAAGTTGACACTTGGGAAGCTGGCAGAAGCCAGAGAGCGGGTGCAGCATGAGCATGATAGCCTGTGAAGCGTGCGGCCACTTTATCGACTCGGATATGGACGTGGATTGCTTTGTGGAGATTGGCAACATGAAGCGCCTGCATAAAGAGGTGGTGTGGTGCGAATCATGCCGTGAAGAAAAGATGACTGAGGATGAAAGGAGCAGCCAGTATGAGTAACTTCCTACGCGAATACTACCAACTGCAAACGCAGGCATGGCAGGTTTATTTTAATGTTTTGGGGATGTGGGGTTTCCGTGTTTAAGCGCCAAACATACCGCTGCACCTTCTGGCAAGGAAACTTCATCCATGTCAGCGCCATTAACGACAAACAAGCAACCATCATTGCTAACGCCATTGGCGCAAAGCACGGGTGGAAGCTGCAACAAGTGGGGATTGTACCGAGATGAAACTAGGCAGACCAAAATCGCTTAACCCTAAAGTCAGCACCACCATACGCATTGACGCGGATGTGCTTGCCAAGTTTAAGGCAACAGGCAAGGGCTGGCAGACGCGGATTAACCAGGCATTGAGGGAATCACTAAATGACACTTAGCGAACTACTGACCGAATCAGGTATGTCACCTAATGACTACGCTTATGCGCTTGGTGTAAGCAAGCGTAACCTGCTGCGCTGGATTCAGCTAGGCACACAGCCGGACGATGTATATGGGCGTGCATTGCAGATTGCAGAAGATGGGGCGCTGGTGGATGCTTTGTTATTTGCTCACCCTGAGCTGCAAAAAGTATCTTATAAAATTTTCAAATATAGACTTGACGATGGCGTGACCTATAGTGTAGAGTAATTTCCGTTAGCTGCAATTACGCGGCAACAAAGCTGGAGAAGCAAATATGACAACAATCATTTGGTATAACCTAGAACATGACGGCGTGGTTTTGAATGACCATTACACCGTCGATGAAGCTAAAAAAGCAGCCGATACTTTCACCGAAAGAAAGCACGAGCGTCTGGCCAATGGCGTGGAAGCGTTCGAGGATTTCTACATCGTAGCCATTGATGAAGATTACGAAGAAGTTTCGCGTGAGAAATATCAGGTAGAGACTATCGGATATCACGGCGACCTCATTGAACATGGCACGTATTAGGGGGTTATTATGGAACTTCGTATAGCAACAGATAAGAGTGATTTCCCCGAAACTGGGCTTTATTGGGTTGAGCAACTGGTTGATGGGGAATGGCTTGAGGTTTTTGGCACTTTCAAATTCACCGCTGGTGAGGCATGGGAAGCTCATGAACTGCAACAGGCTAATCGGGAAGCTATTGTTACGCCAGCCGAGATACAAACGCATCAACCGAAGCCGCGCAAATGCTGGGAGGGAAGTGATGGATAGCACTATTCACAAAATAACAAATGAACATTTAACCGCATAGGAGTATTTATGAGCAAAGAGAAAAGCAAAGCAGAATTAGAAATCGAGGCGCTAGCCGATGTTTTCAACATCGCTGGTGATGGGTTTGAGGATTTCTATAAAGAAGCAAAGGAAAAGGACATGGGTTACTCGAGCAAGGCAGCATCGTCGGGTAACTACAGCAAGGCAGCATCGTCGGGTAACTACAGCAAGGCAGCATCGTCGGGTGACTCGAGCAAGGCAGCATCGTCGGGTGACTCGAGCAAG